>Ga0081473_129449_pt1 | contig 72975 bp, 82 predicted proteins | sample CisSprmetagenome_FD_70977 | JGI IMG/M metagenome (GOLD analysis project Ga0081473, IMG submission 70977) | Hypoxic/sulfidic aquatic microbial communities from Cistern Spring, Yellowstone National Park, USA v2 (version 2) | ecosystem: Environmental > Aquatic > Thermal springs > Hot (42-90C) >...
GGGGGACGGTGAGCGCGGAGCAGTAGAACTGGCTCTCGGCCCCATCCACGTAGGCCGCCGAGGTGGAGTTGTCCCAGAGGACGCCGGGGAGGGCGCTCCCCCTCGGCTCCACGTAGATGAGGCCGCCCTGGAGCCACCAGAAGCCGTAGAGGACGCGCTCCCTAGGCGCCACGTCGTATACGTAGATGGTCTTGTAGACGTGCCTGTCCTCCGTAGTGCAGGTGGCGTTGTTCGGCGGCGTCGGCCCGTCCCAAGGCCCGTGCTCGCTCCACACCGAGATGTCCCACCGCCGCTCCACGACGGGTATCTGCGCCGTGTAGTTGCGGGGCTCCCTCATGATCCAGGGCCTTCCGTATATCGTCGTCGATAGGTTGTATAGGATCTGCTCGTCCACCTTCTGGGCGCTGTAGGCGTCCCACCACTGTCTGCTTGAGGTGTATGTATTGTTTCCCTGGGTCCATGTACAGACCTCCTTCCATGTATATAGATATATGGTTTTGTTTAGATATAGGGAGGCCTTGGGGAGGGAGAAGTTGAAGTAGTCGGCGACGCCGCCGACGACTGGATCCACGGCGGCCTTGGCCCCTATGCCGCGGAGGTTCCAGAGTGAGAAGTTGTATAGGCCGGCCTTAAGCGTCGTGTCGAGGACGGCGCAGCCGGACCTGTTCCCCAGGGCGTTGATGCACGTCTCGTTGTCCGGCCCGGACAGCCAGCCCCACACCCCATCCCAGGCCTTGCCTCCGCCGATAACGGCGTTGCGCTCGCCGAGGGCCGTGTAGTCTATCGAGACGGAGAGGAGCCGCCAGAACTCCGGCGGCTTTACGTAGACGAAGTAGCTCGCGAAGCCCAGCCACCTGTGGAATCTGCAGATGGCGCTCGATAGATTGCCCACATACGCCTTCTCCCTCTGCGCTTCTTTGGGCGGCATAAGGTAGTCCAAAAACTCCCTGAAGTCCCCATACAAGACGCACCCGCCCTCCTGGGGCGCCGGCGCGGGGAAGTCCAGCCAGTCGAGGACGGCGGTGGCGTTCCACGTCTTGTTGCCGTAGGCTATGGGCGTTATGGAGCCGGCCGTGGCCGCGACCCAGTCCGTCCCGTTGAAGGCGGCCTTTTCGAAGAACCCGTACTGCCTCGCCAGATCCACCGCCCCGGCGACGGCGCTCTCCGGCACCGTTAGGTTGTAGGGGCCCAGCGTCTCGTTTATCTTGGCGGCGATCTCGGCCGGGCTCGGCGTCACGAACGTGTTGTTGTACCGGGCCAGGTATAGGACGTTGGGAGTCCCCCCTACGAACAGGAGCGGGACCGGCGCGGTGCCGGTGGCGTTCGCGGCGGTGGCGTTGAGCCACGTCGAGGTCTGGAACGCCCACGCCGTGAACGCCTCGGCTGTGGGGGATAGGTAGTACCCTATGTAGGAGCTGACGATCATCGCCAGCGCGAAGAAGTACGCGGCTCCGCCGAGGGCCCTCGTGGGCTTGAAGATCATCGCGAGGAGTGAGATGGCGAGGAGCGGCGCGGCCATCCTCACGGCGAGCTTCGCCATGAAGTCCAGGAAGTGGAATATCATGACGCCGGCGGTCGCGGCGTTGAAGGTGGTCAGCGCGATCTGGAGGAGGGGATCGCCTATCTGGGCCAGGTACGCGACGAACTTCGACGCTTGAATAATAGCGCCCACGGGGGTAAACGACGAGGCGACCGCGATGAAGGTCTCAGTGTAGGCCACAGCGAAGAGGGCCGTCAGGGAGGCTTGCTGAGCCGCCAGAAGGGCCTCGTAGGTTCGGTGTATCGCCTCGTAGTTCCTCTCAAGCTCCGCCTCTAGGGAGCCGGCCGGGTAGGGGTAGGGGAAGAGCTGGCCCTGCCTCCACTCGAACAACGTCGGCACAGGCGCCCCCTTGGGCGTGAAGGCCGCTATTATCAACTGCGTCGCGATCGGTATCACGAAGAGGGCGAGGGCCCCCGCTATCACCGGGTAGACCCACTTGGGGTCTCCCCTGATCAGCATCACCGACGCGGCGAGGACTATCAGTATGGCCAGCCCTACGTCCAGCATGTCACTCCAAGGAGAAGGACGCCTCCGCGCGGCCGGAGGGCTTGGGGTCCTCACGCGCAGCGGCCGGGCCGGCGGCCGCCGTCGGCGGGCGCCCCCTAGCGCGGCCTAGATGCCGCGGGCATCCCGGGGCGGTCTCGGCCATATATACAGCCCAGTATAAATACATCTGAGCAAAGCCCGGTCGACGGCCCCTCCCAAATTCCCGCGTCCATGCGGAGTCCGCCCGCATGCCCCCAGCCTCCGCGGGACCTCTCGGCGGATGCCTAAAGCCCTCCCGGCGGAGCGGGCGGGCCGTCTGGAGGCCGTGGGCCGTCTCCGCCGCGCGGCCCATCGCAGAATCCACACAGCTACGTCGATGGATATATATCGAGGCCTGCCGGGCGGCCGGCCCCCATCCCCGGCCGGACTTCAGCCCGCGCGCAGGCCCCGCCGCGGCCCCCTCCTAGGCGCCGGCGCGCTAGACGGGAGCCCCCTCGCCCAACCTCACCAGCTCCCTTCTAAGCGATCTGTGGGCGGCCGGCCAGGCCCAGGCGGAGGCGGCGTCCAGCACAAGCGGCTCCGCCTCCCAGGCGCGCGTCTACCTGGGCGAGTCCCCCGCACCTCCTCGCCACGTACAGGGACGCGGCCAATGCCCTAGCGAGGACTACTGCGGCCCTCCTCTCCATAGGCCTCGGCGCGAGGCGCCTGAGCCTCACCGCCACGGAGAGGGGGTCTCCCAAGTTGCCGAGGAAGTACGTTTCGCGAGATCGCCGGCCGTCTTGATGTGGAGCCTGCGCCCCAGGGGCCGCAGGCGGCCAGATGGGGGCCGAGGGTTGCCGAGGTGGAGGTGGGCGCCCAACGCCGCGCCCGGTCGGGATTTCGAGGGATGAAAAAGGGTTTTTAGTTATCGGAACGCGTGGAGCCTAGCCGCATTGTTGGTACTCCGCGTAGACCGTGAACTCGGCCGTCGAGGTTCCGTAGCTTATCGAGCCGTATTCCGTCGCGTAGCCGTTGTAGGTGATCACCATGGTGTACGCGTTGTACGGTATTCCGTAGTTGAACGCAGTCCACGGGACGCTGACCACCACCGGCTGGTGCGGCTGCGACGCTGCGAAGGTCCCGCTCCAGACGAGGTCGCCGCTGGAGTCGTAGAGCGCCGCCGTGACGGAGCCGCCGGGCACGAGCAGCGGGCTATTCCCAATGTAGACGTAGACGGTCCAGTTGTAGGACTCCACGGGCCAGAAGCACGGGCTGTAGACGACGCCGGGGCCATCAACATAAATAGAAGTCCCACTCGAATAGCTACCAAGACCAGTCACATAGAAGCCAACCATATACGGATAGAAGTAGTAATTCTCCGCAGACTGGCTATACGTCACAGGCAAAACGGCGGCCAGCAAATCGCCGTAGGCAGGATAAGAAGAGGCATGACCAACAATTACCTCAATTATGTTTACCTGCGTGGTGGATATCTGGAGGCCGGCGACAAGGTTGGCGAGGACAGACTCAGGTATGCTGAGCTCTCCGCCGCTGGCATAGTCTACTATCAACCCTATGGGTATCGCCCCAACCATGCCGAAAGGACTGTTGTAGGTCTGGACGTTGCTGAACCAATAGCCATATGCAGTGCCGTTACCGGGCAGGTATATCTCGTCAAACGGCACGTACTGCGGATTAACGCCCGTATAACTGCTGTAAAGGCTCATGAAGCCGTTTATGTACGACATATCGTCGGAGATATACAGCTGCCCGTTGTTCGCTATTGATTCTACATATGCCTCATACGCGTATTGGTCGGTGGGCACGTAGATGTTGCCGTCGTAGCAGTACAGCTGTAGTTCGGCTGCCCCGAGCGTACCCAAGTGGTAGATGAAGCCGCCACTGGGCTGCCCAAGGCCGAAGCTGAGAACTGCGAAGATTGCTGCGCTTACCTGGGTCGAGGTCCCTACGAATCTGTACGTTATCCCCGCCGAGCCTGAGCCTTCTTGGGTTATGCCCGCCGACGCGGAGAAGGAAACAGTCGCCGAAGTCTGCTGCGAGGAGTAGGCGCTGAGAGAGCCGCCTAGGTAGTTGGGCACTTCGTCGAGGATCCAGGCCACCGGTATCATCTCCTGCGGCGTCTGCCAAGACCAGTCGGCGAGCCAGAAGCAGCCCCATGGGGCTGGCGGCGTCGGTATCTGCTGCATGATTGCGCCCGGCGTCGACGTCCGCGCGGCCGCGCCGGATCCGCCCACCTCCGCCTTCAGGTCCAGGTCCATCTGCACAGTCTTGTAGTTGAGCCTCATGGCGCCGATCAGCGGGTTGTTTACGGCGCTCAGCAGCCGGTCCGGCCGGTACGTGGTGAACTCCAAATTGTAGTAGACCGCGGAGCCGTTCACGTAGGTGGCCACGACCTCAACGCCTACGCCCTCGCCGCCGTAGCCCTCGTCTGCCCACCTCTCGGCTATCTTGGCCAGCGCGGCCACGGGGACCCTTGCGACGCCGTCGAGCGCGGTGCCGTTCCATACCTCCACCAGCGACCTGCCGCCGCCCGGCGGCAGCACTGCGAAGACCTGGACGAAGGCGTCCACGGGCCTGCCGCCCGCGTAGGTCTCCACCACGAGGCTGGGGGCCAGCAGGTTGAGGTAGTAGGCCGCGGCGGCCGCCAGAGCTGCGGTGAGGGCGACGAGCGCGATCAGCATCGCGCCGCCGCGGAGCCGGCCCCTCGTCGGGGAGGAGTTCATGTCCCGTCCCGAGGGGGGCCTTATAAACCTCATGTACTAAAAGTACATAGCGAGGTGGAAGTCCGATGGCGGATGTTGGGGAGGGCCGGCGCCTACGGCGCGGCGCCGCCGTGGAGTGAAGGCGTCTGGCGGCCTCCTGGGCCGGGCTCTCGGCGAGCTTGGGCCGTTGGGGGTGCGGCTGGGCCTGTCGCCCCTCGTGCGGAGGGCCCCTCGCCATGGCAGAGGGGGGAGGTGGTGTGTACGCAATGCGGCCTAGTCGTCGATGGCGTAGTCGATACGGGGCCGGAGTGGCGGATCTACGACGCGTCCCAGCTCATGCGGATACGCGCGGCTCCCCTAAGGCTCGTGAACAGGACGGAGGTAGGCGCCGACGTGAGGCACGGCACCCGGCGGCTTGCCCTTGCAAGCTTCGACAGGGACGCCCTTGACTGGAGGGAGGCGAGGCTCGCGGCGATAGGGGCGGAGGTCAGCAGGGTCAGGGAGTGCGCCGGAGCTCCGCACCGCGCGGCGGAGGCGGCCCTGGCGCTGGTGAGGAGGCACATATACGACCTGGAGGGCCTTTCGGCCGGGGCCATAGCCGTTGCGGCCCTGTGGCTCGCGGCGAGGGATCTGGGCGGGCCCAGGCCGTTGAGCGACTTCCTGAGGTGCAGCAAGGCGGACAAATCCGCGGTTAGGAGGGCGGCCTGGAGGCTCGATGAGCTCGTTAGGGGGAGGAGGCCGCCAATTGAGGAGTACGTCAAGATGGTGGCCGCTAGGGCGGGCTTGCCGGCCGCCTACGTGAGGAGGGCGCTGGAGATCCTTGAGGGTAACAGGAGGGCTGTCGCGGGCAGGAACCCCTGGGTCCTGGCCGCGGCGCTTTGGCTCGCCGCCTACAAGGAGTACGGGATGCTGATACGCCTGGCGGAGGCGGCGGGAGTGACCATCGTGGGCGTCAAGGGCGCCGCGAGGAGGATGAGGGCATGAGCTCGGGCGACGGCGTGGACGCGGGCGCGGTGAAGGGGCCGCCTCCCGAGCCGGCCGACCCAGTCGAACGGCTCCTAAAGGAGTATCCGGAGCTGGAGGCGTTCGGCATCGATTGGCTGAGGACGTGGGCCCCCCGCGCGGGGAAGCAGATCGCGAGGATAGCCAAGGTTCTGCGGAGATATCCCTGGATGGCGGAGCTGATAGGGCAGGGGCCCGTGGGCCTCGTGAACCCGTACTCCGTTGAGGCCTACGTCGAGGGACGGCTCTGAGGCGTGTATATCGTTATTCGGCTGGGCCTACTGCTCCGCGGATGGGAGCAACGTTAGGAGGCTTGAGCTGGAGTTCAGCCGACTGGAGCCCCACGAAGGCGGGGTGGGGGAGGTGTACAGGCCTAAGAGGCGGTCGATATTCGCGAGGGCCAAGGAGTACATACGGATACTGTGAGGCGCGGCCGCGGGAGGGGCGCCTCAAGCCCCGCCGGGATAAGGCCGGCTTCCCCCTCTCTCCGCCGTTATTTGACCGGAAATGTTTTGGGGCCCAACCGCCGTCCACGGCCCGTCTCGACAAGGCTAGACAGACGGCCTTCTACAAGGCGGTCACGTAATATTTATGTTCAGGCGTACCGATACATATGGGCGTCAGAGTTGCCGTTATTCCCGTCGGCGGCCCGTCTCCCCGAGCCATCTCTCTATGGCGTCTGCGAGCTCGGCGTAGCGGGCGAAGCCCTCCAGATGTTCTCTGTAGCACACGATATCTATTTCGCCGCCAGCTCCTCCAACGCCTCTAGGTAATCCCTGGACTTCTGGCTTAGGCCGAATCTCGACAGGTCCCTTTCCAGTAGCTGGGGGATCTTCGATCTGTCCACGGCCCGCATCTCGCCGTTTCTGTATATGGTCAGTGGAGGCACGTCGACGTCGACCAGACCGTAGACGTGGGATAGAGGGCCTATGTGCTTGCCGCCGTAGATCAACGTGCCTATGGCCGTCTTGACGAATTCCCCCACCACGGGGCCCAGCTTGGCGTAGCTTCTGGCGCTGTAGCTGGGCCTTATGGGCCCCAATGTGTTCTTGAGGTTCGACACCGTGGTGCCTGCCCCGAAGTTAACGAAGGCGGAGACGTAGCTGTCGCCTAGATACCCGTGGTGCTCCTTGTAGGTGTAGGCGTCCACTATGGAGTTCTTGACCTCGTCCCTAGCCCTCACGCCGTAGTAGAGCGCCGTGCCCTGCCTTATGTATGAGAAGGGGAGGACCTCCGACTCGGGCCCCACGACGGCGGGCCCGACGACGTAGGTGTACTCGCGGGTCTTCCCCCATATCACGGCATCGCCCTTCACGACCCCGCCCACCTCGCCCCTGAGGAGCTCTATGCCGAGCTCCTTCAGCCGCGCTATGGCCCACTTCATGATCTCCACGTTGTTCGCGACGAGGTCGGCGTATGTCTCCAGAGGCTCGCAGTCCCTGAGGGTCCCGCCGCCAAGCCCCAGATCGGCTCGCCTGCCTCCGCACTCCACAGAGCTGGCCTTCAGCAGATAGGGGGCTACCGACACATCTATCTTCGCCACGTCGGCGGGTATCTCGCCGTATCTCAGCTCCAACCTGCAGTGTCGATCCAGGGAGAGCGGGAGGCCCAGATCCCTTCCCCTGAGGTAGATGGTGACTCGGTCGGCCTTGTCGCACGCCGCCAGCGCCACCAGCTCGGCTATTCTGAACCCCCCAGCCACGGCCAGAGGCGGCGGGACCAACATCCTCGGCCTGAACTCGCCCACCAACGCGACCTCCACGAGCCGGCTCAAGACGCTATTAATTATTGCTCCGCCGGGCTCTAGCGCGTCCGCCTCAAGGCGTGGGCCGGGCCTCCGCTAGGCCTCCAGCAACCTGGCCTTGAGGTGTTCCTTCTCGCCCTCTATCAGGATCTCGGTAAGCTTGTTGATATCGGCGCCGTCCGCCTTCGACAAGACGGCCTCCAAGTCGTCAATGGGTATCCTGCTGGCGAGCGCGTACAGACCCCTCCAGCCGTATCTCTCCAGTATCCCTCTGCTCTTAACGACCTCCTCCGACCTCCGCCGCACCTCCCTCTCCAAGTTGTCCGTGGAGAAGTACCTCACGACGCCCAGCCTGCCGCCGCACTTGGGGCACTTCACGTCGTAGACCTCCCCGACCTTCATCAGGCCGGCCCAGCCGCAGTCGGCGCACACGAACAACATCGTCGTGTTCAAGAGCCTGGCCTTGGCGCTCTCCAGGACAAGCCTCCTCAGCCGCTCCGGCGGTATTATCTCGAGCCTGTGGGCCAGCTTATCGTAGGCCACCTTGCCCAGATGGGTCGGGCCTCTCGCAACCTTCACGGAGATCGCGCCGTCCTTGATCCTCTGGAGGACGCGCCAGAGCGAGTCGAGGTCTAGGTCTTGCTCCAGGGCCTCCCTCAAGGCCTCGTCGAACACGGGAGTGCCGCTGAAGGCCTCCACCAGCTTCCCTATGCTGACGCTGTATATGTCGGCCTCCTTGTCCACGGCGCCGAACCTCTTGGCCACGTGGAGGAACCTCCTCTTGAACGAGCCCGACTTGATCAATGCGGATTTCACCAGCTCGGCGAGCTCCACGGGCTGGAGGTCGGCCAGCTTCCTCAAGGCCGCCGCAACGGCGTCTGCCGGAAGGCCTCGCGACGACTGTATTATGACCGAGTAGGGGTCCTGGTGGAAGCCCACCGGCGTGTCCAGATCCCTGATCAGCAGCTCGCCCAGGAGCTTCGAGAGCGTCCTGTTGGCGAGCGTGCCGAGGTGGGCGTGGACCACCACGACGTTCTCCGCGAACTGCTCGATCACCACGGTCCTGTCGTCAGGTAGATACTCCAGCGGCTGTTTATACAGCTCGTCCGCCGCATATTCGGCGGCAGACCTCGACATGCCCATACGGACCAGCGCCTCCGCGGCCTTAGCCCTATCGCCGAGCGATCTGAGCTCCCTCTTCAAGGCCCCGACGCCCTGCGCCACCTCGAACGGCACAGGTATCTCCTCCCCGACCCAGCTCGGTATGGCCCCGGACGGGTCGTCGACTTCGACGACCTTTATGGCTCTGCCGTCCACCTCGGTTATCAGCCACGGCCTCCCTCTGAACACGAACTTGACCCCGGGGGTGCCGTACTCGGCCACGAAGGCCTCGTCGAGTGTGCCTATCAGCTCGCCGGTCTTGGCGTCCACCACGGCGTACTGCCTCTCGTCGGGTATCATGGAGAGCGTCTCGAAGAAATATCTGTAGAAGCCTCTGTTGCGCGGCCTCACCACCGCGTCGTCCTCCTCGAAGTAGAGGGCCAGCCTCGGCCTCAGCTGCTCCATGAACTTGACGACCCTCCTGAGCTCGTCCAGGGTCAGGTCTCTGTACGGATACGCCCGCCTGACGACCTCGTAGAGCTCCTGGAGCTTCCACCGCGGCCTCAACATGAGGAAGGCCGCCACCTGGTTCGCCAACACGTCGTAGGGCTTGTAGGGCACCTTGGTGGCCTCCAGAAGGCCTGACTTGGCCCTCCTCACTATCTCGAACGCCTCCAGGACGTCGTTTACGTCGTCCCCTATTATGACGCCTCTGGGCACCGAGGTCAGCCTGTGCCCGCTTCTGCCCACCCTCTGCATGAGCCTCACGACCTGGTGCGGCGAGAGGTACTGTATAACCAAGTCCACATGGCCTATATCTATGCCCAGCTCCAAGCTCGATGTGGCCACGACTGCCTTCAGCTTGCCGCTCTTCAAGCCGCTTTCCACCGAGAGCCTCACCATCTTGGAGAGCGAGGAGTGGTGGACGGAGGCGGGCAGGTCGGGATACGCCTGGGCCAGCCTGAAGCCCAGCAGCTCGGCCATGCTCCTCGTGTTGACGAATATCAAGGTGGCTCTATTGGCCTCCACGAGCTCCTTTATGGTCCTCAGACGCGCCACGACGTCCTCGTGGATCGACAGCCGTTGGGCGTCGGCGCGGTCGCCGTCGCCGGGGGTAGGCCTCACGATCTCCAGACTCATACGCCTCACCACGTTGACTTGCACCACCTCGTACGGCCTCCCAACGCCGAATAAAAACCTCGCGACCTCGTCGACCGAGCCGACGGTGGCCGAGAGCCCGATTATCTGTAGGTCTCTGCCCACGTGGTATCTAAGCCGCTCGAGCGTCACGCTGAGCTGGACCCCCCTCTTGTCCTCGGCCAGCTCCTGCACCTCGTCCACTATCACCCACCTCAGCTGCTTTAGGTGCTCCAACAGCCTCTTGCCGGTCAAAATGGCCTGGAGCATCTCGGGCGTGGTGATGAGCATATGGGGCGGGTTGCGGCTCTGCCTCTGTCTATCGGCCTCGTCGGTATCGCCGTGCCTCATGTCGACCGAAATGCCGAGTCTGGCCCCCCACCACTTCAGTCTGTCCAGCAGATCTCTGTTGAGGGCGCGGAGCGGAGTTATATAGAGGATATATATACCGGGCTCCGTAGCGCCTAGCTCCAAGAATTTTGAGAGCACCGGCAGTATGGCCGCTTCGGTTTTCCCAGATCCAGTCGGCGCTACGATCAATACGTTGCGGCCCTCCAGCACCAGAGGTATGGCGAGCCTCTGGGGCTCGGTGGGCTCGTCGAAGCCCCTCTCGGCCAGAGCCGCCTTGATGGCGTCGTGCAACGCGGCGAAGGCCACGACGCGGGGGACTGTCTGAAATAAAAACGTTTTGAGAATACGCAGATACCGGCAGAATAATATATATTAATCGGCCCCGCGCCGCCTCCATGCGCCTGGTCTATCTGCTGCCCCTGCTGGCCGCCCTCGCCTCGGCCTCGCAGATCTACAACGTACTCGTCGGGCCCAACGCGACGGTGCCGGTCGCCGTCAACGGATCGACCATCTCCGTCAACGGGAGCGGGTACGGCCTGCCCCAGCTCCCGTATACATGGATAGCCCTTCCGCCGGCCGCCAGGAGCTATCTGGCGGTCGTCGGCTTGAGCTACCCCTTCTCCGCATGCCAATTCTCCTCGGCTCCAGACGGGTTCTCCATATCCTGCGGGCAGAACCAGCAGATGGCCGTGGTCTACGTCGCCTCGCCTGGCTACAGCCTCTACTGCGATCAACAGCCGCAGTCCAGCCAGAGCAGAGGCCCCGTGGACGTGCTACAGTTCAACTCTCTGCGGCTCGACTGCCGGCTCGTGAGAGGGGCGGCGGGCGTCGCCTTGAGCCCCTCCATGGGGCTCATCGCCTCGGTCCTGGGCGCCGTGGCGGCGGCCCTAGGTATAGCGTTCGCCGGCCTCTTCCTCGCCGCGGTGCTCAGGCAAAAAGAAGGAGGAGCGTCTTCTCGGTGACCATACCTATCACGTTTCCGCTCTCCCTATCCACGACCGGCACGCCGCCTACGTCGTACTCCAGCATCTTCCTGACCACATCCGTCACGTAGTCGTCGGGCGAGGTCAAGAATATGGGGGACTTGGCTATATTGATGGCGTACTCGTTGACTATCTCGTCCACGTCGCCCTCTCTGGCCTTGTTGAGGGTGGCCTCGTCGGCGAAGTAGCGCAGCACGTCCTTCACGTGCAGCATCGATACGACTTTGCCCCTTTCGTCCACTATGGGGTATCTCCTAAATCTATACACGGTGATGCCCTCCAGCGCGTCCATAACAGTGGAATATTTGGTCAACACGTACACTATCCGCGTCATCACGTCTCTGACCTGGTGGGGGAACCCCGCCTGCGCCACGATCTTCATGGCGTCCCATTCGGTGAATATGCCTATCAACTCCCCGCCCTCGTCCACTATGGGCATGGAGCCGAAGTTGTGTTTGAGGAAGAGGGATATGGCCTCGCCCACAGTAATGTCTGGCCTCGCCGTGATGACGTTCCGCGTGGCGAACTCCACGGCGGGACGCATATAGACGTCGCCGTATAGGGACTTGTCGCCGGACTCGACCAATGAATATATTGCGTCCAGGATATCCAACGCCGTTATTATGCCGATGAGGCTCCGGTCCTTCACTATGGGCAGCCTCCTAATGTCCAGCTCAACCATTTTGCGCAGGGCGTCTATCACCTTCTCCCTCTCGCCTATAGTCACCACGTTCTTGGTGGCGACCTCAGCCAGAGGCGTCGACAATACGTCCACGTTCTTCGCCACTCACCATTTTATAAATGATACTGTCGGCGTATCGAAAGCCCCAGGCAGCGCTCGGGCGGCGCCAATATATTAAAGGCCGTCGGGGAGCGGCCGTGAGAGTGTACCTGGCGACCTCCAATCGACATAAGGTGGCCGAGGCGAGGTACATCCTCGGCAGATACTCCATAGAGGTCGTGCAGAAGAACGTCGAGAAGCTCGAGGTGCAGGCCGACGACGTTGAGGTCGTGGCCGAGGCGGCTGCGAGGAGGCTGTGCGAGGAGGGGGAGGAGCTCGTCGCAGTGGAGGACGCCGGTCTTTACATAGACGCCCTCAACGGTTTCCCGGGCCCCTATTCGGAGTACGTCTACCGCACCTTGGGCATAGCCGGCGTCCTCAAGCTGATGGCGGGCGTCGAGAGGAGGTCGGCGCGTTTCAAGTCCGCTGTGGCTATATGCGTGGACAAGTCCGTCGAGGTCTTCACGGGGGTCGCCGAAGGCTCGATAGCCGCGGAGCCTAGAGGCTCCGGCGGATTCGGCTTCGACCCCATCTTCGTGCCCGCCGGCCACCTCAAGACGTTCGCAGAGATGAGCCTTGAGGAGAAGTCTGCCTTGTCCCACAGGGGGAAGGCGTTCAGACGCCTGGCGGAGTGGCTCATCTCCCGGGGCCCTCGGCCGCTCGAGGCGGGCCGTCCGCCTTCCGGCAGGCGTCCGTGAGCCGCGCCGTCGGGAGCTGCGCCTCGGCTGAAAATTTATAATGGGGCCTCTTCGTAGGGCCGTGCGCGTGCCTTACGCCAGAGAGGAGCTGGAAATACCCCAGGGAGTCTCGGCCACCGTGGAGAAGATAGGGCTGTTCGACTACAGGGTGGTTGTCAAGGGGCCTCTGGGCTCGGTCGAGAGGGTCTATAGGAACGTGCCGATATCTATATCCATGTCTGAGGGCAAGATAGTGCTGGAGGTCTTCGGGGCCAGGAAGAGGGAGTACGCAATATTGGGCGCGATAAAGGGCGAGCTGAAGAACGCCTTCACGGGCGTCTCCAGGGGCTGGCGGTATAAGCTGAAGATCATCTATACGCACTTCCCCATGTTGGTCAAGGTCCAGGGCAACCAGCTCACCATAGAGAACTTCCTGGGGAGGAAGTCCAAGATGGCCCTCGAGATACCCAAGGCCGTGAAGGTCCAGCTGCAGGGCAAGGAGGACATAATAGTCGAGGGGATAGACCGCGACGTCGTCAGCCAGTTCGCCGCCAACATCCAGAGGGCGACGGAGCTCCACGGCGACGAGAAGCCGGCGCCGCACGGCCGCGAGGGAGGGCTGGGCGTGGTTGACGGCATATATGTCTACGGGGTCGAGCACATCAAGTGAGCTGGAGGCGATACTGAGGAGGAAGGCCCTCCAGCTGCTGACGTCGGGTAGCCGGCGCTGTTGTGTAGCGAGGTATCCCGTCGGCTACGAGCTGAGCGGCGTGGAGGAGCTGGGCGAGGCCGTCAAGGGCTGTAGGGTCGCCTTCGTCATGTTCTTCGGGAGGGTGTGTCCCTACTGCAAGGCGTTCGATCCCATATTTAGGCATGTGGGCGCCAAGTACGCAGATCTGGCCAACTTCGTCAAGGCCGAGGTGGAGAGGTTCGCGCTGACGGCCTCCGCGCTGGGCGTCATGGGCACGCCCACCACGTTCGCCTTCGTCGACGGGAGGCCCGCCGAGGCGTTGCCCGGCTTCGCGGTGGCCCCCGTCTTCGAGCAGTTCGTCCAGCGGAATTTGAGGGACGCCCGTTGCGGCTAGGGGCCAACTGATTTAAATACATAATACGCCGGCTGTATGGCCAGGGTGGTTATAATCGGGGGAGGGGCAGCCGGCGCATCCGCCGCGGCGAGGGCCAGGAGGCTTGACCCCAACGCCGAGATCGTCATGATCGAGGCGGGCTCCATGATCACCCACGCTCCATGCGGCATACCCTACGCCGTCAGCGGCGTCGTGGCCGACCACAAGAGCCTCATGACGTACAGCCCCGAGGAGTTCGAGAAGGAGAGGAATATAAAGGTGCTGGTAAACGCCAAGGCGGTAGACGTGGATCCCGACAAGAGGACGGTGGCAGTCGTCAGAGGCGGCAGAGGCGAGACTCTGCAGTGGGACAAGCTGATAGTGGCCACGGGGGCAAGGCCCCTGGTGCCGAGGATACCCGGCGTCGAGCTACCCGGCATATTGACCGTGAGGTTGCCCGACGACGTGCCGATACTGAAATCGGAGCTCGCCGGCGCGTCCACAGTGGGCGTTGTGGGAGGCGGATACATCGGCGTGGAGATGGCCGAGGCGCTTCTCCACCTGGGCAAGAAGGTGGTCTTGTTCGAGATGATGGATCGGCTTCTCCCCGCCGCCCTAGACGCCGACATGGCCTCCCTAGTGGCCGACGAGATGAAGAAGCGCGGCGTCGAGCTCCACCTGGGCGAGAAGGTCGTGGAGTTTAGGGGATCGGGCGGGAGGGTTTCGGCCGTCGTGACGGAGAAGGGCGAATATAGGGTGGACAAGGTGGTACTCGCCGTGGGCGTCAAGCCGGATGTGGATCTGGCCCTGAAGGCCGGCGCCAAGCTGGGCGAGACGGGCGCGGTGGCCGTCAACGAGTACATGGAGACGGCCGCGCCGGACGTCTACGCCGCGGGCGACGTGGCCGAGAAGGTGCATAGGCTCACGGGCCGCAAGGTCTGGATCCCGCTGGCCCCCTCGGCCAACAAGGAGGGGCAAGTCGCCGGCGGCAACGCGGTCAAGGGGAGGGCGTTGAGGTTCCCCGGGGTGGTGGGCACCGCCGTCACGAAGTTCTTCGACCTATATATAGCGAGGACCGGCCTGGGCGAAGAGGAGGCCCAGAGGCTCGGCATAAAGTACGACAAGGCGGTGATCAAGGCGAGGACCAAGGCCCAGTACTACCCCGGCTACGCGCCGGTGCACGTCAAGATGCTCGCCGATCAGTCGGGGAGAATCTTGGGAGTCCAAGCACTCGGGTGGGACCATATAGTCGCCGCATATGCGGACATAGCCGCCGTGGCGATCGAGCGCGGCGCAACCATAGAGGATCTGTTCTTCGCCGATATAGGCTATATGCCCGCGACGGCGCCCGTCTGGCATCCTCTAATAGTCGCAGCAAGAGTTTTATCAAGAGGCAAACTCTGAGGTGTAGCGAGTCGTAGTCGATTGTTATAAACAAGCCGGTTTTCAAGCATCATGATAACGGTTATAGGAAGCGGAAGAGTCGGCGCCACGACCGCCGCGATGCTGGGCCTGATGGGCCTAGACAACAAGATAGTTCTAATCGACATAGTGAAGGGCCTTCCGCAGGGAGAGGCCCTCGATCTGAACCACATGTCGTCGATATTAGGACTCGACGTCTATTACGCGGGCTCCAACGACAACGCCGACATGAGAGGCAGCGATCTGGTGATAGTCACGGCCGGCCTCGCGAGGAAGCCCGGAATGACCAGAGAGCAGCTGTTGGGGCAGAACGCCGAGATAGTATACAACATAGGGAAGGACATAGCCAAATACGCCCCCGACTCCGTCGTCATCCTGACCACAAACCCGCTGGACGCCATGACGTACGTCATGTGGAAAGCCACGGGCTTTCCGCGCGAGAGGGTGATAGGCTTCAGCGGGGTGCTAGACGGCGGCAGGCTGGCGTTCTACTCCGGGCAGAAGCTGGGCATATCGCCGGCCTCGATAATCCCGATAGTCCTCGGCCAGCACGGCGAGAGCATGTTCCCGGTCCCCAGCAGGAGCTTCGTATACGGCGTGCCGCTAGATAGATTGCTCAAGCCCGAGGAGATGAAGGAGGTTGTCGACGAGACCGTCAAGGCGGGCGCCAGGATAACCGAGCTCAGGGGCTTCTCCTCCAACTGGGGCCCCGGCGCGGGCGTTGCCCTCATGGCCAAGGCCGTGAAGAGGGACGAGAGGAGGGCCCTGATAGCGTCCGTGGTGCTTAGGGGCGAATACGGCGTCACGGACGTGCCCGTGGAGGTGCCGATAGTGCTGGGCAGAGGCGGCGCGGTCAAGGTGCTCGAGGTGGAGCTGGGCGTCGACGAGAAGGCCAAGTTCGCCCAAAGCGTCGATGCCATACGCAAACTATTAAACTCACTGCCGGAAAAATATAGGTGAGCGAGGTAATCGTCGAGATCCAAGGCCCCCTGGTTTTTAGGCTCGTCCACGACAAGGAGCTGGGGTATCTATACGCACAGATACCCGTGGGCAAGAGGTTGCCGGGAGCCGTCGTCAGGGAGATAAGGACGGCGACCCACGACCCGTGGCGCTACGTGGAGGGCATGGGGCTTCTGCTGGACATATCTGCATGGACTAACGAAAGCGACTTGGATCCGCAGACCGTCGGCAAGGCCCTGGAGGCCAAATACAGAGAGATACTGGACGCAATAAAGAAGATAGTCGACGAGGCGGGCGAGGCGAGATCCGGGCGGAGGAGGCGGAGAGGCCGGAGGAAGAGGTCCAGGAGGTCCAGATCGAAGAGGAGTAGAAAGAAGGGTCGAAAAAGTAAAAAATGACATACGGATAGTCGGTCCATGTCCGAAGCAACGCCAATAGGACCTGCGCCAGCCGAAGTGCCGCACATAGAGGTCGACGAGGAGACCAAGGAGATCATAAAGGAGACGTTGTCGCAGATGGAGTCCCCTGTCGAGGTCAACTTCTTTTACAGCAACGACTGCGGAGGGAGGGAGACCAATTGGTGCGTCCCCACTGGGGAGCTTCTGGACCTGCTGGGCCAGTTGGCCCCGCCGGAGAAGCTGTTGATAAGGAAATACGACGTGGCTAAGGACCGAGAGGCGGCGGCTAAATTCGGCGTCGAGCCCTCTAGGATACCCGCGGTGTATTTCGGCGACGGCTTCATAAAATACTGGGGGGCGCCTCTAGGCGAGGAGGTGAGGGCGTTCATAGAGACGATCGTGAGGCTTTCGACTAAACGCACCGGCCTGAGGGCCAGGACTAGAAACGAGCTCGCGGCCTTCGCCGAGAGGGCCCAGAAGAGGGTCTACGTAATGACCGTGGTGACTCCGTCGTGCCCCTACTGCCCCTACGCCGTCCTGCTGGCCAATATGTTCGCCTACGAGAGCAAGGGGAAAGTCGTATCCGTCATGGTCGAGGCCTACGAGAACCCCGACATAGCCGACCAGTATGGAGTCACCGGCGTGCCCGCCGTCATACTCATGCGCGAGGGCGACCCCATGGGCAATATGGAGTTCGTGGGGGTGCCGCCTGAACATGAGCTGCTGGCCCGCGTCAAGGAATACGCAGGCGTTCAGTGATTAGGCGAAGAGGTTCTGTAGCTTCCCGAAGAGCTCGCTCCACAAGCCCAGGCCGGCCGCCTGGGCCAGCAAGAGGGCCCCGAGGGCTATCGACACGACGCCGACTATAAGCTCGAGCCTGTTGCCCCATTTGCTCAACTTCATGGACTTCACCGCGGCTTTTTTGCCCCATCTAGACACGGCCTTGAGGATGACGTAGAGCGCGACGGCGAGGCCCAGGGCGTAGGCCAACATTATGGCGAAGCCGTCCAGGAAGTTGCCCGACACAAGCGCCGAGACGGCGGCCAGGCCCATGAAGGGCGCTATGCAAGGGGTCCATACTGCGCCGAGCGACAAGCCGAGCGCGAAATCGCCGGCGCCGCGGGCCGCCTTGGAGGCCTTGGTCTGTAGCCCGGACATGGCCGTCACGAATCTCCGCTCGAGCGAGGGGACCGCCAGCAGAAGCCCCAGCGCGATGAGCACGGCGCCTCCAGCTCCCTCCAGGGCCGCCTTGAAGCCCGAGGCGGCTTGGCCCAACGCCGAAACGAGGACGCCGAAAGCGCTGAACGCGAGGACCATGCCTGCGAGGACCTTCCAGAGGCTACGACGCGCGGCCATGGCCACGGCTCCGACCGTTAAGACGGGGAGAACGCAGGGAGAGAATACGCTGGCAGTCCCCACCGCGAACGCCACAGGGAGCGTTAAGAACAACTGCGCGTTGCCTTGAGCAACGGCCCCGACCGCAACGCCTTGTTGCCGAGCCTCGGCGGCTGTCGGCGACGGCGTCGCTCCGAAGCCCGATAGTTGCAGGAACTCGAGGAAGCCCTGGGGCGGGAGGCCGCCCAGCAGAAGGCCCTTGAGGTACAGCTTGCCGCCTACGTCGTAGCCCACCAGCATGGTGGGGGTCCCCAATATGGGGACTTGGTACGGGCCGAAGTAGGGCTTGGTGTAGCCCGCCTGTCCGTTCTCCACGACGAAGACCGAGCCGTTTATGTAGACCGGCACCGAGCTTATAGGCGTATAGGTTATGTCTATAGAGATTAGGTTGAGCCCGGACAAGGCCGACGCCACGGTGGAGTTTGTGAAGACCTGGGTCTCCATGTACTGGCAAGCCGGGCAACCAACCTCGTTGATGAAGATAAAGGTTGGGCCTTGATGCGACGCGAGGTAGGCCTCGAGGTCCTGGAGGCTGGACGCCTCGTAGAACTTCAAGGCGCCTATCTGGGTCAAGGATCCCGCGAGCGCCGTCCCGGCTAGGAGCAAGACGACGAGGAGGGAGCGCATTGCTAAATATGTTTATACCTATTTAACCATGGATGCCCTGCGGAGGATAGCCAAGGCGTCGAGCGAGGGCGTCATGTGGAGGGCCTACGTGGCCGCCAGGACCCTGGCGGAGATGGCGGCCAGAGCCGTCGTGGAGGCGGGTCTCCCCAGGCCGGAGAGATGCGAGGACCTACCGCGGGTTCTGGCGGGGAGCGTCCTCGACCCCGCCGACTCGGCGAAACTCGCAGAGGTTTTGAAGACGGCGAAGGCTCTGCACAAAACCCAAGATCCTGCCGTCGCGAAGAAGATAGCCGACGACGCCGTAGAGCTCGTGGAGCGCCTTGCGAGGGCCGCTAGGCGTAGATACCCCGCCGTCGAGACGAGGGAGGGCGTTAGATACGCCTTAAAGGCGGCAGGGGTCAAGGCGGCTTACTCCATAGGCCCCGGCGAGCTCGCCGTAAGGGCCGATAGACCTCTCGGGCTCGAGGAAAAGCTTAGGCTGGCCGCCGAGCTTTCCGCCGAGCTGGGGATTCCGCCCGACAGGCTTATCGTCGGAGATCTGGCCGAGCCAGGAACCCTCGAAAGAACCATAAGGGAGGGAAAGCTGATCTACGCAGACGACCTAGATGACGAGATAGATTGGCTTTCAGAAAGATATATGGAGTATATATGCTGTTGACAGAACCCTAGTTGCCGACGGCCTTCGGGGGCCGGCCGTTCGTCTTGAAAACTAATAAGGTCGAATGGCTGCTGACAATATGGCGATAAGGGAGGGGGACGTCATCGTGGCGACTACGCCGTATGTGCCTGGGCATAGGGTCGTCAAGGTGTTAGGCATAGCGCTGGGCATCACGGTGAGGTCTAGGGGCCTAGGCGGCAGATTCCTCGCCGGCTTGAGGGCTCTGGCGGGCGGAGAGATCACGGAGTTCACCGAGCTGGCTGAACAGGCGAGGAGGCAGGCCATAGAGAGGATGGTAGAGCACGCGAGGTCGCTTGGGGCGAACGCCGTGATCAGCTTCAGGCTCGACTCCAACGAGATAAGCGAATACATGGATGAGATAATAGCGTACGGCACGGCGGTCGTCGTGGAGCCGGAGCAGGGAGCCGGCCGCGTCGTTGTGGAGTGAGCGGCGCCTAGACCTAAGAGCACGCGGTTGCGGTCGGTATCTCCGCGCGGTCTGTAGATGCTGGGGGAATTGCGGCGCGGGGAGGGCCGAAGCCGCTGGGCCTATGTCCACACCGTAGCCTTGTCGGCGCTAAGCGGTTGGAGATGTTAGGGAATGGGAGGCCCACGGCTTGACCCAAATCCTCCGGGAGTTTATTCGCATGCGGATCTCTGTCCGATAGCGATATCCTGCCCCAGCTCCACGTCATACCATCGTGGGGCGTAGAACAGCCCTACGCCGTTCGCCGCTCTCTGAGACGCAGATCCGCCGCTCCTCCGGGCGACTCAGACCGATATTCCTAAATAGGACTTCAGAAATGGGGGACTGTCGGGGCGTGCCTAGATAAATCCACGTCTCAAGGTTCCGCCTTTACCTGCGTCCTGGTTCCTGGTCCATCTGGCGAGGAACTGCCTATAGCACTCCCTGCTGCAGAACACCCACGGCTTGTTGACGCAACAAGTCTTCGCCACGATCGGCGTGCCTGTTATCAGCTTGCCGCAGTTGGAGCACCTCAGCTCGATGGACCTCTGGACCTTTAGCTCAAACGGCATATTGAGCTTTGCCTATCTCCTCGGCCACGATCTCCGCTATCCTCCTGCCCGACATGAGCATTCCGCCGAAGATAGGGCCCATCCGCGGCAGGCCGAAGACAGCCGCCACGGCCATGCCGGCCACGTAGAGGCCTGGCGCCACTCTGCCGGTATGCTCCACCACCAGTTTTTCCGACACCTCTGACCACGCCGACTTCTCGCCCTGTAGCTGTATGCCGAGCTCGGGCACCTTCCTAGCCGCGACGGAGACCACCTCCGCGTCGTGGCCCGTAGCGTCTACGACGGCCTTGGCCTGCATGTAGAGCGGATCGACGTGCATGCCGGACATCTGGATAGGGGTCCATATCCAGAGGAGCCCCGCAATTCTCGGCGGATTGCCTCTGAAAATCACGTCGTCCACGTGTACCCCGAGCAGTATCTTCGCGCCGGCGTCTATGGCGCCTGCGGCGAGCTTAGCTATGAGCTCGGCGGGATCCACAGCGTACAGCCCGTCGCCGGCTGGCTTGTACCCGACCTTGAAGTCGCGCAGTATGGGGAGCGCCTCCTCCTGCACGATTATCTTCGGGAACATGTTGCCGCCCGGCCCTATGCCGCCGCCGAAGGAGAACCGCCGCTCCAGCACGATCACCTTGAGCCCCTTCTCGGCGAGGTAGCGGGCGGCCGTCAACCCCGACGGGCCGGCGCCCACGATGGCCACGTCGACGTCGCTGTATTCGTAGAGCTCCTCGGCGCCATGCCTCACTATCGCTCTCCCGATCTTGAGCTCCATGGACGCACGACGTCTTCCATATATAAGTTATCTCGTTGCAATAATGCCTTTATCGACGGGCGGCGAGCGGCAGAGTTTATTACGGGATCTATTTAGCACATGGAGGAGGTGATCTACAGGGGCAGGAAGTTCTCGTTGGTCAGAAGGGCTAGAAACGTCGGCGGCAGGTTGGCCTGGGGCGAGTATCTGGTCCATCCAGGCGCCGTGGCCGTCCTGGCCCTTGTGGACGGCGAGGCCCTGCTGGTCCGCCAGTTCAGAGGCGCGCTGGGCGGGCGGACCCTGGAGATACCTGCGGGGACCTTAGAGCCCGGCGAGAGCCCCGAGGAGACCGCGGCGCGGGAGATGGTCGAGGAGACCGGCTACAAGCCTCTGCGGCTGGAGCCCCTCCTGGACTTCTACCCCACGCCCGGCGTGAGCAACGAACGCATCTGGGTGTTCTTCGCCGACAGGTCGGAGCATGTGGGGATCGGCGGCCGCGACGCCGATGAGGCCGACATGGAGGTGCTGAAGATGAGGCCGCGGGATGTTCTCGCCATGATAGACCGGGGCGAGATAAAGGACGGCAAAACCGTGCTGGCGTTCCTCGCCGCGCATCGCAGAGGGCTGATATAGCGTGGCCGCGGTCGGCGGAGCCGTCTATCTCGCCGGCGAGCGGCGTTGAGGCAAGCCCTTGGTCGGCCGGAGCGGCGAGCGGTCCGGCGGCTGGAGCGCTAGCCGAAGAGCGGCACCCGGGACCTCTTGGGCGGCCTCGGCACCAACGCCGTGAGCGCGGCGGATGCAAGCGCTATAGACGCCATCACGTACATGCCGCTGAGCCCCATGGAGGACAGGAGAAGACCCATGGCGAGGGGGCCGAGGGCGCCGCCTCCGGTGTTGCCGAGACCCCACACCAGCGACGTGGCCAGGCCGGTAGAGGACCGCGGCACTAGGTCTCCCGCTAGGGACAAGGTCAGCGGGAACGCGCTGAAGGTGAAGAGGCCGAAGACGGGCAGCCAATAGAGGTCTCTGGTCACGACGAGCGCAACGGCCGAGAGGGCGGCGCCCGCCGTGGTGCCGGCCAGGAGAGTCCTCCTCCCAGCTGCGTCGCTGAGGTAGCCGAAGAGCGGCTGGCCGACGATGGCCGGCAGCAGGAAGAACGTTATCTCGTTTCCGAGGCTCTGGCCGAAGGAATAGCCGAAGTAGCTCACGAGCACGACGCCTACATATTGGGCTATCCCCTGTAGCGCGAAGCCCCGCGCGAAGACTACGGCTGTCAGCGTGGCCACAGCCCTCATGTCCGCCCTCTCGGAGGGCTCGGCCCGGCGTCCGCTCCTACGTACCCCGGCCTCCTCGCAGAGGAACATCGGTATCGACGTAGCCAGGGAGACGGCGGCGAGTGAGGCCAATGCATATAGGTAATTGGACGCGAGGAGGGCGAAGAGGGCCGTGCTTATGGCCGGGTAGAGGGATCTCCCCAGGCTGCCCATGGCCCCGTTTATCCCCATCGCATATCCGCTGCTCCCGCCGTAGCTCAACGCCAGGGCGGCCGACCCCAGGGGGTGGTAAAACGCAGAGGCTATGCCGGCCACCACGGCGCCGGCCAGGGCCATGGGCACGTCGTAGAACTCAACGCCGTATCCGAACACGGCGAGGCCGAGGGCCCATAGGCCCATGCCGAGGCCTATGAGCTTGAGCGGCTTCCCGTATCTATCCATCAAATGGCCAACCAGGGGCGACGCCAGGGCGCCAAGCCCGGCGAAGGCGAGCGCGATAACTCCCGCCAGATAGGCCGGCATGCCGTGGGTCTTGACCATATAGGCGTAGGCCACAGGCAACAGCCACGTGTTTCCGTCGTTCACGAAATGGGCCACGCTGGTCAACGCCAGGGTTCTTCCGGCGCTAGGCATGGCGTTTTTTCGATATATCTATAATAGCCATTCGCTCGCGGGCCTTCTCGACAGCCCTATCGACCTCTCTAACAACCGCAGGGCTTTCCTCGATCGGCCTCTCGGGCAGGGGGTTCGGGGCGCCGTCGGCTCCGGCCAGAAGGGCCCTAAGCGCTGGGATGGACGCGGCTGAGGCGCAGTCCAGCACGATGTACCCGCCCTCCGCGATGAGGCGGCCCGCGGCGTGGTACGAGGCGGTCGTGGCGAAGAAGTGGCCCAGCGGCTCAAGCCTGTAGAGGTCTAGCCCCACCTCGAGCACGAGGGGGCGCCTCAGCCTCCCGGCGAGGTCCAGCGCGGCCTCCACGGATCTGTCCGAGGCGCCGGGCGGAAGAGGCACGGCGACGACCCTATCGCTCCTCCTGGCCAGCCTCCCCGGATGCGGGCCGTCCGCGCCGCTGTAGATCGCCAAGAACGGAAACCCCAGCCTTAGATGTAGCTCCCAAGTCCCCCAGGGGAAGTGCGCGTCGAGCGACACGACGGCGGCCTCCAACTCCTTGGCGAGATAGGCAACGGCGTTGAGCAGGCCGCCGCGGCCCGAGCTATAGCCCACGCTCCCCGGAGGGTACGTCGCAACGACGGCTTTCCCCCTGCGTCTGGCCTCCTCCAACAGCCCGAGGGCGGCCAACACCTCGTCCTCCCGCCTTCTGGCGGCGTCGGCCAGAGGACCGCCGTGGAGCTCGAGATATTTGCTCCAATCGCCCTTGGTAGAGACCGCCTCGACCAGCTCGGGCGGTACGGCGCGCAGCCTCTCGTCGATATAGCCCTCAGCGACGAGAGCCCTCACGACCGACGTTCCGGCCGCATTTAAATCGTTTTCGATATCTCCGCCATTTATCTCAGTTAATACTATCGAAAAATATATAACTTCCGAGCATCTCTGCGGCGTGGACGAGCTTAGGGCAGCTGAGACGTCCATAGCCGCCACCGCGGCGGTGATGGCCCTCTACCTCTCGATTTGGCTGGCGACAGTCTCGGTGGCCGCGTTGTCGGAGCTGGCCCACACGCTCGTGGACGCAGTCGGCGTGACCGCCACCTATTTCGCTGTGAAGACAAGCAGAAAGCCCCCGGATCTGGAGCATCCATACGGTCACTACAAGGCCGACACCCTCGGCGGGCTTCTCGGCTCCCTGGTCGTACTGATGGCGGCCGCCCTCGTCGGCTATGAAGGCGTCGAGAAGCTGATAAGGTGGGAGCCCTACGAGCCGGACCTCTTCGCGCTTGCGGCTGTCGCCGTGGCCATGGCCATAGACGCGAGCAGGGTGAGGATCCTCAGGCGTTTTCCCCACAGCAAGGCGCTGAGCGCCGATTCGTTGCACTTCTCCACGGACATATTCGCCTCGGCGGGCGTCTTGGCGCTCTTCGCGGCCGGTCTGGCGCTCGAAAGAGCGACGCCGGGCCTTTTCGCCGAATTGGCTCCAGCACTGGATGTAGCGGTCGCGGCGGCCATTGCGGCGGTCTTCACGACGTTGAGCCTGAGGCTGCTGCGCGCCGCTGCGCTGGAGCTCCTAGACTACTCGCCGCCGCAGCTCAGAGAGGAGGCCAGAGCCCTCGCGGCGGGCGTCAACGGCGTCGTCGCGGTCAAAGACGTGAGGCTGAGGAAGGCCGGGTCCATATACCACGGCGAGGCCACCATAGAGGTGAGGCGAGGCCTCAGCGTCGAGGAGGCCCACAAAATAGCCGACGCGGTCGAGGAGCGGCTGAAGAGACGGCTCGGCGGCTATGTGGTCGTCCACGTCGAGCCGACCCAGCTGCCGAGATCTTCCGACTGTTGCGACGTAGTCATGGTGGGCCCCGATGAGGTGATCGCCTACTTCTACTCCCTGGACTGTAGACCGTGTTTTCCGGGGTTCCGCGTCGAGCGGATATATAGACCAAAGAGGTGACTGCCGTCGCGCCGGTCCTTTTTGCGTAGCGCGCCTAGCGGGCATGAAAAATGGATGCGAAAACGGGCCTGGGGCCCTCTAGGCCTAGGCGCCGGCTCCGCCGGCGTCTCGAGAATAGCGTCGAGGACCTTTTGGAGCACCTGCTCCGCCAGTCGGCATCGAGAAATAATAAATACGCCGTGTATCGATATATCGCATGAACGGCAACGCCATCGAGGTGCTTGATCTCGTCAAGAGGTACGGCAACGTGACCGCGCTGGCCGGCGTCACGTTCTCGGTCTCCAGGGGCGAGATATTCGGCCTCCTTGGCCCCAACGGGGCCGGGAAGACCACCACGATCAAGATATTGACCGGCCTCACGCCCCCCACATCGGGGAGGGCCTACGTGGCCGGCTTCGACGTGGTGAGGCAGCCCAACGAGGTGAAGAGACGGGTGGGCTGGGTCTCCTCCGAGGTGATCCTGGACGACGACCTCAACGCCTGGGAGAACTTGGAGCTGCAGGCGAGGCTCCAGGGCGTTAGGAACTGGAGGGAGCGGGCAACCGAGCTGCTGAAGTATTTCGATCTGCTCCAGAGCGCCGGCAGGCCTGTGGGCGGATACTCAACCGGCATGAGGAAGAAGCTTGAGATAGCCACGGCCCTGCTCCACTCGCCGGAGATACTGTTCCTCGACGAGCCGACGATAGGTCTCGACGTCAACGCGAGGGCCATGTTGTGGGACCTCATAAGGACCGTCAACAGGGAGTTCGGCGTGACGATACTCCTGACGACGCACTACATGGAGGAGGCCGACGCTCTGTGCAACAGAGTCGCCATAATAAATCTGGGCAAGATCATGGCTCTGGGGAGCCCCGCCGAGCTGAAGTCGAGCGTCGGCGGCGAGGTCGTGGAGCTCGAGATCGAGAGGCCGGTGGATCTATCCGCTCTGAAGAGGCTGCCCGACGTCCTTGACGTGGCCGCCTCCGACGGCAAGATCAGGATAACGGTCAGAAAGGCCGACGAGACGATACCCGCGATAGTTAAGAGCCTGGACTTCTCTGCGGTTAAGTCCCTCAGGGTCGAGAAGCCGACTCTCGACACGGTCTTCATGAAGCTGACCGGCAAGAGGATCGAGGAGTCCCATGTGGACTACAGGCGCTTCTACGCGATGATCCGCAGGTCGAGGCGATGAGCGGGCTGGGCGCCTTCTGGGGCCTATACAAGCGCGAGGTCGTGAAGATTTACAGGAGGGCCTTCGCGCTCGTCATGACGTTCATGCAGCCCATAATCTGGATAATCTTCTTCGGCTCGTCGCTCAATGGCATGCCTAGGGAATACTTGGTTCAATTCTTCGGGACGCCTAACTACATCGGATTCGTACTGCCCGGCCAGCTGGCTACCTCCATGCTGTCCACCGGAACTTTCAGCGCCATGTCGATAGTCTGGGACAGGCGCTTCGGCTTCCTCAAGAAGATCTTGGTGACGCCAGCCCCCCGCGAGGCAGTCTTCTTCTCTAAGGTGGCCGGCGCGGTCACGAGAGGCTTGGTGCAAGTGCCGGTGATGCTGGCCGCAGCCTTGGCCTTCGGCGTGGCCCTCCCCCTCGACCCTGTGGGCTATCTGGAGTGGATAGCCGCATTGATGCTTCTGGGGATCGGCTTCTCGAGCATATATCTAGCTGTCGCCATGAGGTCCTCCGACTGGCAACACCCCCAGCTTGTCGCCAACGTCATGAATCTCCCTCTGATGTTCACATCCACCGCGCTGTTCCCGCGGACCTTCTACCCGGCCTGGATGAGAGCCATAGCGGACGTCAACCCCATAACGTTCGCCACAGAGATAGGGAGAGGCGTAGTCTTGAACGACCCCTACACCCCAACGCTTCTGGGCTACCTCGCCGCCTTCGCCGCCGCGTCGATGGCCATAGGCCTCTTGGTGGCGAGGAGGTTCATGACCGCAGAATAACAAGCCCTGCAGACGCGGAATATTCCGTCGTGTACGACATCTTTATATAACCCCAGACCGCGACCCAAGTGAGATCGAGGCCGACTTGGCTCTTCAGAAAGCTGGAAATATTGGCGCTTCTCTTCGTCCTAGGCCTCCTATATGTCTACTTCAAGTCGAAGGTGGGCTATCTGGACCAGATGAAGGCATCGGTGTTTCTCGTCCTCATGGTGCCGCTTCTCATCTACCTCTCGGTAGAGGACGCCGTGAAAAGGGCGCCTACAGCGGCCAGGCGTAGGCCTTAGGGCGGGCAATCCGGCGAGGTATAGACCCCGCGAGAGTTGCGCGTACGCCCTACGGGCTCCAGGCGGCGACCAGCCGCGGCAACATATGCCGGAGACAGGCGCGCCATGTATCGAGGACCTACGGCACAACGGGCTCTCCGCAGACGGCGCAAGCTACGGTGGAGACAAAACGTCGCCGACTGCCTCCACGCGCCAGACGGGTCCGAAGTCGATCCAAGGCTTCCAAAAGCTCAGTCTGGCGCCTAGCCGAACCAGACGAGTAGCCCGGCCGGGATTCGAACCCGGGCCACGGGGTTTCTCCCCCTTCCGGTCCAAAGCCCCGCATCCATAGCCGGGCTGCGTCCGGGCACGCGGCCCGAACCGCATTCCGTGGCCCCTTGGCCGCTAGACGACCGGGCTCGCCCCACAAACACACAAAACATTTTAAACATTTCCCCGGCGGAGATCCGTCGTTATGAAATTTAAATGGCGGGCTAGCTCCGTGGTCTTTGTAGAGGTCCCGCTTCACGTCACAAGCATATGGTCGCCTAGATACACCGACGATCCCCTAACAACCGGATCCATCGGTTGCGGCGTGTTGTTAAGGCCAGGCATCAGGATGTACGTTGGGCGGGGAGGCGGGAGGCCCGGCGTGAAGCACATAGAGCTCGCGCTCGAGGGTCTCGGGGTCGATGCAGGCGTCGTGTACAAATCGCCTGTGGACCTCGGCGTTGGGTACGGCCTAAGCGCCGCGTTGACTCTCGGCGCCGCTCTGGGCGCCGCCGCGTTGGCGGGCAGGCCTATGCTCGAGGGGGCCAGGCTGGCGCACGCGATCGAGGTGAGGCTGGGGACGGGGCTTGGCGACGTTGCGGCGGAATATTACGGCGGGGGGATAGAGATGAGGGTCAGGCCGGGCGCTCCCGGCGTCGGCCTCGTGGACAGGATTCCGCATCCCCGGGATCTAGTCGCGGTGGCTGTGGATCTGGGCAGATATCCCACCGATAGGATGTTGGCCGAGCTGAGGGATAGGCTTGCGGCCGCCGGCGATAGGTATATGGAGGAGCTCATGCGGGAGCCCACCTACGAGAGGTTCGCAACTTTGAGCAGGGAGTTCTCGAGGGAGGTGGGCTTCCTCGGCGGGGATCTGGAGGGCCGTATAGGGGCCTGCGCAAGATATGCGGATACCTACTACGCGAAGAAGCGGGTCCTTCTCTTCTTGACCTATAGAGACGAGGCGGAGGCACTGGCGGAATGTCTAAGGGGCGTGGGCCTCGCGCCTAGGGGCTTCGCGCTTTCCGAGGCTGGGGCTAAGATCTTCACGGATAGGCGGCGTTAAGCCTTGGGCAGCTCCAGCGTGATGCCTCTCCCCGCAAGTTCCTCCAGCCGCATCCCGATATATCTCAAGACCTCCCTTAGGTTTCTATCGTTGTCGAAACCGCCGGCGAGGGCCGACAGCTCGTCGCGGGGTCTGCCCTTCAGCTCCTCGGCGAACTTCGCCATGTTTGGAAGAGCCCTGGTTATATTGTCGACTATGGTGATGGTGGCGGCTCTGGATGTGCGCGAGAGCGGGTTTAGATCAACCGCTATTACGGTCTTGCCCATCCTCCTCAAGGCCTCGGTCCTATCTCCGTCCTCCAGCGGGACCAACACGACGTCAGCCGCATATATGCCTCTGCAGGAGACCCTCCGCCTCTCGCTGAAGAGCTCCGGTATCGTGCAGGAGGCGTCGTCGCCTACGCCGAGGACCTCGGCCGCGCCGTTCCTCCGCAGAATTTCAGCTATTAACAGCTCCCTCTCCCGAGACCTATAGAAGAGGTTAACCTCCAGCTTGGCCCCGACCGTTTTCGCCAGCTCGACGAGCTCCCGCGGCGCCAGCGCCGCCGCGTTGCCGTTGACCGAGATGACCGGACGCTCGGCGAGGAGGAGGGCCGCCGCTGCGGCGCGTTCGGCCTCGAGGGCCGGCGGCGTGGTCTGCTCGCCTATTAGGTAGTCGAAGCACTCGCCGCGGCCGTGGGCTATCAACCCCTGCATAGCCACGAACCCCTCCCTGAACCCCTCGACAAGGCGTTCCCTCACCAGCAGCGACTCCCGGCGAGGGTGGCTGGGCGGTATCCACGCCTCCACGGCGCCTCCGGCACGGATGGTTAATATTTCTTCCCCACGTTGGGATGGCGCCCGCTCGGAGGGACCGCCCAGCTTCGCGAAGAAATACGCCGACGCGGTTGCCCCATAAAGGGCCCCCATCGAAAAGGCGGTTGCCGATTGTGTCGGCGATGAGAAAAGGTCTTGTTTCCAGGGCCGCGAGCGCTAAAGGGACCTAGATAATTGCGCCTTCGACGAATCTGAGCACGGTCACCTTCTTTTCCTTCTTTTCTGCGGCCTCCTTAGCCTTCGCCTCGACCATAGGTCTAGATGTGCACCGATTTAAATTTCTTCAGTTACATTGCCCCTTCAGCCCCTGCCGTTTCGAATACGTCCCGAGATGAGGGCCCATGGAGCGGTCCCTCATTTACCGCGTCGGAGCAGACGCGGCGGCCGGGCGTCCCACGGCCCGGTGCCGGGAGCGTTTAAATTAGCTCTGGCCAGTTGGATCCGTGCGGCTTGCCTTGATCCAATCTCCCAGATTCTCGAGCCCCGCGAACGGCTTGAGGTGGTTGATGGACAACATGCCGAGGGCCGATCTGGCCGTGCTTCCGGAGTACTGGGTGGGGACGGCCCCTCTCGACGGCGAGGGCTTCCGGCGCTATATCTCCGGCATAGCCGAGGCGGCCGCGGCGTCGGGCGCCACCGTCGTGGCTGGCGCCGTGGCGGTCGTAGCCGGCGATGTCGTGAGGAACATATGTCCCGTGGTTGGCCGAGAGGGCCTGCTGACGTGGGGCGAGAAGATATTTCCCTCAGCCGCGACGGAGGAGCGGGCCCGAGTGGCCGGCGGCTCCAATCTGGCGCTCTTCAAGGTGTTGGACTGGGCCGTGGGGTGTCTCGCCTGCGTCGATCTGGTCTACCCGGAGCTGGCGCGCAGATTGGCCCTGGCGGGCGCGGACGTCGTGGTGAACCCGGCGAGCATCTCGGCAGATAGGAGGGGTCTCTGGGCCGCGCTGGGTCTGGCCAGGGCCTTCGAGAACTCGATATTCGTCGCCGCCGCGCTTGGGACCGGCTACAGCTATCCCGACGGCAGGCCGGCGCGAGGCGGCTCCTTCGTCGCCTCGCCCAACGGGGTTCTTCTGGAGTTCGGGGAGGAGCCTGGCGTATATCTAGCTGAGCTGGACCGAGGAGAGGTGGAGCGCGCCAGAAGGCGCAGACGTTATCTAGACGACGCGAGGTCCATGCCGCCGATCGGCATAAACAGACACGGGCTCTAGGCCATTGAGGCGATCATCGATATAAGCCGCGTAGACGGTCGCGCCTCCGGGGCCTAGACGCGGGAACTGCGTAGGGGACTATATCCATCCTCTGGCCTTCATCGCCTTATATATCCTCTCGACGGCTATGACGTAGGCGGCATCTCTCACGGTCCATCCCTTCTCCTGCACCCACCTCTGGTGTACCCTCTTGAAGTTGTCGGCCATGATCTTCTCGAGCCTGGCCCTAGTCTCCTCCTCGTCCCACATAACCCACTGGAGGTTCTCAACCCACTCGAGGTACGACATGACGACGCCGCCGGCGTTGGCGAGGACGTCCGGCACCACCACTACGCCCCTCTCGTAGAGGGCCTTCTCAGCCTCCGGCGTAGTCGGCCCGTTGGCCCCCTCGACCACGAGCTTGGCCCTAACCAGCTTCACGTTATCCTCGGTGATCGCGTTCTCCAAAGCGGCAGGGACGAGGATATCTGCATCGATGCCGAAAACTGCGCCGGGGTCCTGCGCGATGGACGCATCGTTGTACTTAGCGACTTGGCTCAACAGATCCGGCCCCCTTGCATTTCTATTTTTCTCGATAAGCTCCGCCGCGACCAGCCCGCCCCTCTTGTACACAGTCCCGTTCACGTCCGATACGGCGACCACCTTAACGCCCATCTTCTCCAGCCAGTAGGCGGTCCATCTGCCCACGTTTCCGAACCCCTGTATCGCCGCGGTCTTCCCGTCGGAGGACCCCCAGAGGGCCTTTGCGGCGTATACGGCTATTACCGCCACTCCAAGGCCTGTGGAGTACTCCCTCACCGGGTTCCCCCAGAGCTCTGGAGGCTTCGCGGTGAAGACGCCGGGTACGTTCCTACCCGCTATCTTGGAGTACTCGTCGGCCATCCAGGCCATTATCTGGGAGTTGGTCCCGACGTCGGGAGCCGGTATGTCCAGCTCGTCGCCGATGAGAGGCGCCACGGCTCTCACATATCCTCTGGAGAGCTCCTCGAGCTCTCTCGGCGAGAGCCTCCTCGGGTCCACTCTGACGGCTCCCTTGGCTCCTCCATAGGGTATCCCGGCCAAGCTGTCCTTGAGGGTCATTATGGTGGCTAGGGCCACGTCGTCGGCCAGGGAGACCTCGGGGTGGAAGCGTATGCCGCCCTTATAGGGCCCAAGCGCGTCGTTGTGTTGCACCCTATAACCCTCGAAGAAGGCCAGGCCGCCGCCATCGAGCCTAACCGGAATGGACACGGCCAGAATCCGCTTAGGCCTAGAAAGATATTCGTAGAGCTCCGGGGGGAAGCCGCCCAGCTCTATACTCCTTCGGAGGAGCTGGAGAGTATTGCCCAGGAAGGCGTTCATCTGGGTTACCGACAACATTGTGAGATCGATGGAGGATACTTATAAGCTTTTATTTACATATATCCTATTTATTTCAATATAGAATATATTGAGAGAGAACGCCGCCATCAGCTTGAGACGGCCGTCATAGTTAAAATTATCGTTAAAATATATACTGCCTATCGCGCGTATTCTATAAGATCTAAATTACTATATTTATATTATTTATAGAAATCTAAAAATATTTATTTATTCAATCTTAATAATTTTCGTCTCTCTACCGAATAGATAGATGGCTACGCCAGACGCAAGCCAAGCCGCTGCGTAGGTCGACAGCGCGGCGGGGAAGGAGAAGTATGCGGGGAGCAACGGCCCTATTATCATGCCGACGCGCGCCATGGATCCGCTGCTGCCCATCCCCGTCGCGCGGAGGTCCGCCGGGAAGGACTCGGGCGTATAGGCGTATATGAGGCCCCACGCGCCTAGGTTGAAGAAATTCAAGGCGGCTCCGGAGGCCAGGAGCCAGACTGCGCTGGGCGCGGCGGCGAAGGCGACGGCGGAGACGGCGGATCCCGCGAAGAACAGGAGCAGACTAGGCTTCCTGCCCATCCTCTCTATCATGTATGCGGCCGCGAAGTAGCCGGGCAGTTGGGCTAGAGACATGGCGAAGGAGTATTCGAAGGTGGTGACGAGGCCGAATCCCCTCTTGGCTATCATCGTGGGGAGCCAGAGGAAGGCGCCGTAGTATCCGAAGGCCAGTAGGAACCAGGCGGCCCACAGCAACAGCGTCTGCGGCCTGTAGCCGGTCAACAGATCTCTGGCCGAGTGCCTCTCCACACGGCCGAGCGCTACGCCGTAGGTCCTGGCTACGGCGTACGCCCTCTGCGGATCCCTGAGGTACAGCCACAGCGGAGACTCGGGGACGGCCGATCTGAGGACTAGGGCATAGAGCGCCGTCAGGGAGAGCAGGGCCAGCGGGATCCTCCAGCCGATGCGCGGAAAGACGAAATAGGCCAGGGCGGCCGCCAGGATCGAGCCCACGGACCAGAAGCTCTCCAGCAAGACCACGTTTCTGCCTCTATGCCGTGTCGGGGACAGCTCCGACATAAGGGAGGCCGCCACCGGGAGCTCTCCGCCGAGACCCAACCCCGTGAGGAGGCGGAGCAACGATAGATCCGACGCCGATCCGGCCAGAGCCGTCAGCCCAGTACCAACGCTGTATATGGCCAAGGTGGCCATGAAGACGGGCTTTCTGCCCCAGATGTCGGCAAGCTTCCCGAAGAGAAGGGCGCCTATCAGCATCCCCACGTTGTTGGCCAATATAACCAAGCCGATCTCGCCCTTGGTGAGCCCCAGCTCCTGCGAGGCGGCGACCAGTATGTAGGACAGCAGCAAGACGTCCATCGCGTCGAACATCCAGCCTACGCCGGCCGATACCAGGAGCTTGACGTCTTTCATGCCCATACGCGCCACTGCCCGAGCCAATAGTATACAGTTGCGTGCAATATTTACGCAGAAGGAGCCGTCGGGCTTCCGCCGGACGCCGCAACGCCGCGCATGGAATACATAAGTTTCTGCAGGCGGCGCCTATATAGCTTAAATACAATTTGCTTCTAGCCCGTATGTCCCTCAGATTCGTGATCGCCGCATCGACCGTCGGGACGTTGATCGAGTGGTACGACTTCTTCGTCTACGCCTCCCTCTCCCCTATCATATCCATCCTCTTTTTCTCTAAGGGGGACCCCGCCGCGGCGATCATATACACATGGCTCATCTTCGCCACGGGCTTCGTGGTGAGGCCCGTCGGCGCCCTCGTGTTCGGCCATCTGGGCGACAGGGTAGGCCGCAAGTCGACGTTTCTCGCGACCCTTATCTTGATGGGCCTCTCGACCGCGGGCATAGGCCTTCTGCCCACCTACGCGCAGGTCGGGCTCGCCGCGACGGCCCTTCTGGCGGCCCTCAGGATGGTGCAAGGCATAGCGCTCGGCGGGGAGTACGGCGGCGCCGTGACGTACGCCCTTGAATACGCGCCCAGCGGCAGGAGGGCTTTCTACGTCGGCTTCATCTCGGCGACTCCCCCGCTGGGGTTGGGGCTCTCCTCGCTCACCGTGTTCCTGTCTTCGGCGTTCCTCACGCAGCAGGCCTTCGCGTCGTGGGGCTGGAGGATCCCGTTCCTCCTGGCGCTTGTCTTGACCGCCCTGGGCGCATATCTGCGCCTGAGGCTGGCCGAGACGCCGTTGTTCGAAGCCCTGAGGGGGAGCGGGGCCGTGGCGAGGGTTCCCGTAGTCGAGGCCTTCGCCAAGTACTGGAGGTGGATACTGGTCGGAATAGCTATTGCCGCCGGGCACGCCGTCCTGGCCTATACGTCCACGGCGTATATATTCACGTTCCTCACCTCAGTGCCGAAGTGGAGCCCCGTCGAGGCCAACGCGATAGTCGGCACGGCCGCCATTCTGCAGCTGCCCCTCTACATATTCGCGGCCTGGCTCGGCGATAGGCTGGGCAGGAGACTTGTGTACGTGATCGGCCTCGTCCTAGGCATAGCGACCTACTATCCCCTGTATATACTCCTCTCCACGTCTAGGGATCTCGTCGTCGCGGTTCTGGCGGTCTTCGCGCTTATAGGGGCCACGGCGTTTACGTTCAGCATATTGGGCACGGCGCTGGCCGAGCTCTTCCCCACGAGGGTTAGATACAGCGGCATGTCCATAGCGTTCAACATAGGCATAGGCTTCTTCGGCGGCTTCACCCCGTCGATAGTGGGGGCCATAGGCCTTGCGCTCAAAAACCCGCTCGCCGGCGTGGCGCTTTATACATATGTCGTAGCCGCGGCCGCGCTCGCCGTGGCCCTGTTGGCGTTGCCGGAGACCAAGGGCGTCGACATATCGAAGTAGGCAGTCACGGCCCCTGGAAACCCCACTGCGGCACACTAGCTTATTAACCGGCCGTCTCTATCGGTCGGTGATGCGGTGTGCCGCCTCCGAGCGGTGAGGTAATTCCTGTCGGGGCTGATGCCTATTTATTGCCGGAGGCGCCTCATCTCCGTGAGGCGGCCGTTGAGGTTCTACGACATAGCGGCCGGGAGGGCGTTCGTCACAGACCAGTACCAGGTGGTGGAGGTGCCGTCCTCCAGAGGGGCGCCCGTCCGCCTCGCCGTGGCGAAATCGCCCTATACCGGCAACGAATGTTACAGCTTCGCGCCCAGAAGGCTGGAGATAAAGTCGGCCACGTTGAACGGCTACCTATAGCTGAATACCTCCCCTTCTTTGAACCAGTACGATATCTCCCGCCGCGCCTCCTCCGGGCTGTCGCTGGCGTGGACCAAGTTGCGGATGGACCGCCTCTCCCTGTTGGCCAAATCGGGGCTGTCCGAGGAGAAATCGCCTCTGATCGTGCCCGGCTCCGCCTTATAGGGCAGGGTATTGCCCACCAGCTTCCTAACCACGCTTACGGCGTGGTTGCCCTCGACGACCATGAGAAGTATGGGGGCCTCGGTCATGTAGTCTATCAGCCATCCCTTCACCATCTTGCCTATCTCCGTCGGGTCGTCGGTGCCCAGCTCCGCCTTGGGGTCTATCCCCATCTCCCTATAGCTGTTGAGGGTCTTGTTGCCCACGCTTCTGAGCCAAGACTCGTCGCTAGGGTAGAAGCCGGCCATCTGCTCCCTGGAGGCCCAGACCATCTTCGCCGCAACTATCCTCAAGCCGGCTCTCTCGATCCGCGAGATCACTTCGCCGATGAGCCCCCTCTTGACCGCGTCAGGCTTAACTATGACCAGCGTCCTCTCGATCATGGACTGGGAAAAACAGGCCTTTTTAAGGTATGAGCGCAACGAGGAGTAGGGGCGCCGCTACGCCGAGGATCACCGCAAGCGTCGACGTGAGCACCGACGTGGCGTTGTCGGCGCTTGGGCCAGCCGGCTCCACGACTTGCCTGAAGACGCGCAGATAGTAGGGGGTCGCCAAGGCGCTGTTGAGTATGACCAGCACTGCGACGCCCGCCTGGCCCAAGGCGAGGGACAGAAGTATCAGCAGGAGCTTAGGCCAAAAGCCGAGCAGAGGCGGCACGCCCAATAGGGACAGCACGTTGAGCGTATTTGAGAGGACGCGCCTCTCGGGGACGGTGTCGGCGTGTCTCACAGTGAGGGCGCCGAATATGCCGGCCTTGCCGAGCCCCGAGGTCAGCCCTTCGAGCACGATCACGAGCGACGCCACGGAGAACGCCGACATCGTGCCCACGAGAGGCAGAGAGACGGGCTTATTCCCGAAGTAGAAAACAAGAGCTGCGGCGGCTACGGCGTAGGACATATGCGCTATGGACGAATAGGCGAGGATGCGGCCGAAGGTCCTGGCCGTGAGGCCAGCCGCGTTGGCGAAGGTCATAGACGTGAGCGCCACGACCAGCAGGGCGAACGCGGCGGCTTTGGCCATGGGCACCACGTTCAGTAGGGTCAGCAGCACCAGCAACGGCGTCAGTTCCCCGAATATGGTGAGCGCGGCCACGCCCTTGGGCGTGGAGAGGGCAAACGCGTCGACCATCCAGAGGTGGGCCGGCACCAGCCCCATCTCGAAGACGAAGCCGAAGGCCAGCAGGACCCAGCCGAGGGTCGGCGCTATGTACAGCGCGATGGCGAACCCGAGCACCATTAGGGTCTTGCCGACGGCCGAAAAGATGAGGTACTTGAGGGCGCCCTCCAAGTTCTCCCGCTCCCTCCCGGATGCGAGGAGGCCGTACACGCTGGCGGTCGACACGGCGAGGGCGGCCAGCCCCGCGAAGGCGTAGTTCAGCGCATATTGAGGCGCGGCGACCGCCCTATAGTAGGCATAGGCGGCGAGCGCCGTGGATGCGGCGGAGAGACCCAGGGCCAGCCCGAGCCCGCCGTAAGGCCAGTCGAGGGCCAGCGCTATGGCCAGGACGCCCAGCAACGTGAAGAAGAACGCGGCCTCCGGCACGAAGAAAGCCATGGCGAAGATCGCCACCCCCATGGCGGCGGCCAGATAGCGTCCGTCGACCTTAAGCGCCAAGGGCGTCAACGCGGCGAAGGCCAGCACGACGAGGAAGAACGGGTCGATCATAGCAGCACCAGCAGTATGAGCACCAGAGAGCCCGCTATGGCGTAGAGCAGATACCAGCTGAGGCTCCCGGTCTGCAGGCGTCTAAACGCGGCGGAGATCTTGCTGAAGGCCCAGGGCAACGCCACGTGGTATAGATTGTCTATCACGCCGCGGTCGACCGCCCAGTAGATCAAGTGAGCCAGGTTGTGGTATACCCAGGCCAAGACCCCGTCGTATAGCCAAGGCAGATAGAACCTCCTGTAGCCTATCCTCCAGAGCGGCGTCAGGGCACGCGACCTTACGCCGGGCCTCAACACGTAGAGCGCAAGAGCCGCGGCGAAGCCCACCAGGAAGGCCAAGAAGCCGGGCGATGCGACGAGCCTCGCCAGCTCGTCCGCATAGAGATAGGCCAGGTAGCCGCCTACGCCCAACGCGGCGAAGGCCAGGACCGTGTAGGGTACCCACATTATGGGGTGCGCCTCGTGGATGTGCTCCTTGGGCTCGGGGCCGTGGACCAGCGAGAGGCCAAGTAGCCTGAGCCCGTAGAGCGGGGCGAGGAACGCTATGAGGCCCGCGACCAAGACGCCCGAGAGCCCGACGGCGTCGAACCCAGCCGATATGTTCTCGACGGCCATCTCCTTGGTGAAGAACCCGGCGAACGGCGGAGTACCTATCAGCGACAGCATGGCCAGCCAGAGCGCCAGTGAGGTCGTCCTCATGTAGCGGCCCAGCCTGCCGACGGCGCCGAGGTACTTCGTGCCGCTTTCGTGTATTACAGCGCCATACCCCATGAACAACGGCGCCTTGGAGATGGCGTGGCCGACGATCTGCATGAAGGCTATCCACAGCAAGGCGATAAGCGCCGCGCCCCCTCCGGATAGCCCCAGGAGCCCGGCGCCGCCCGTGGCGGCCGCTATTATGCCGAGATTGGCAGCGGTGGAGCCCGCCAGGACCAGCTTGAACTCGTCCACGGTCAGCGCTATTATCGACGAGAGTATGGCGGTCAACGCGCCGAATATCAACACGGCCAGGAAGTACGTCTGGGCTCCCTGCACCGATGCGAATATGGGAGCGGTCACTATGAGGAGGTAAACGCCTGCGTTGACCATCGTGGCCGCGTGTATCAACGCCGAGACGCTGGTCGGGCCCGTCATGGCGGTGAGGAGCCACTCGGTGAAGGGGAATTGGGCGGACTTGGTCAGCGGCCCCATGAGGAAGAGGAAGAGCGGAAGTAGGCCTAGGGCGGACGCCGCAGATCCGAGCCTGAACAGGCCCGACAGCTGGACCGTCCCGAGGGCGACGAATATATAGGCGAGCGACACGAGGAACGCCGAGTCCCCTATCCTTATCGTTAAAATCGCGCGGAGGCCTGCCTTGGACGGCGGCCAGCTGTAGTCCACGAGGGCCACCCGATCGCCTGGATGCCCAACCCACTTGACGTCGGGCTCGTCGTCTTTGTACCAATGGCCTATCAAGGCCCAGGAGGCGAGGCCGACTCCCTCCCAGCCGACGAGGAGGAACCACAGATTGTCGGCGTATGTGATTATGAGCATCGACGTCGCGAAGAAGCCCATGAAGAACCAGTACCACCCCGGCCTGTAGTCGCCCTCCATGTACTTCACGCTGTACAGCACTATGAAGAAGACCAGCCAGGCCACCAACATGCCCATGACCCCGCTGAACTGGTCCAGATGTAGCGATATGTATATGCCGAGCTGGGGTATCCACGGCACCGAGTAGGTCTCCGTGTATATGCCCGAGACCGGCGGGGAGTACGTCAGCACGGAGAAGACCGCCGACAGCAGAGAGCCGAGGACGACCAGCCAGGCCTTGGCCTTCTCCCCAGGCAGGAAGAGGCTGAGCACGGAGGCCATCAACGGCAGGAATATCGTCAGGAACGCGTATTCGGGGCTCATAGGCCCACCGGGACCAGGCGGTTTTGTACGTATACGCTTATGTTGGTCCAGAGGCTTGACGACATCGGCGGCAGGAACAGCAACACCGAGAGGAGGGCGGTGGACACGATGGCCACGAGGGCCGCGTCGTACGGGCCAGCCCCGCCTATCTTGGGCGGCCCGAAGAAGACGTTCCTTATGGTGGCGAAGGCGTAGATGCCGGTGACGACGAGCATGGCGGCGAAGGCTATATATAACTCTATATATTCCATACCTAGGTACGTCTTAACCAGCGCCGTGGCCAACGTGATCTCCGATATCATGCCTATGGTCAATATGCCGGCTAGGTTCAGGAAGCCCACCACGGCGGCGCCGGCCAGGGCTGAGTTGTAGCCGTAGAGGCCGCCCATCCTATCTATATCGCGGGTGTGTAGATGCATTATGAAGTAGCCGGCGGTCATGAAGAGGACGGCCTTGCCCAGCCCGTGGCTGATGTAGATCAACGCGGCGGCCGTGAGGCCGAAGACGTTGCGGAGCGAGAGGGCGAGGATCATGTATCCCATCTGCGATACGGTGGAATAGGCGAAAAGCCTTTTGATGTCGCTCTGGGTATACGCCATCATGCCGCCGTATATCGCCGTCGCTATGCCGTACCAAGTCAAGGGGAAGAACCAGCTCCGCGGCATCAGCGGGAGGGCCACTATGGAGATCACGTAGCCTCCGAAGCCGACAAGCACCGGCGACAGGAGGGCCGACAGAGGGGTGGGCGCCTCGGCGTGGACGTACGGAAGCCACATGTGGACGCCGAGGGCCGCCATCTTGATGAAGGACCCCAGCAGGACCAGCAACACGGCGAGGTAGAGCAGGTCCCTGGGGAGGGCCCCGGCCGCGGTGGCCGGCACGGGGACAGTGGTGACGCCGTTGAGGTAGAGCACTATGAAGCCGGCGAGCATCAGGAGCGCGGCTACGTGGGACCAGACCAGGTACATCACGGCGATCCTCGCCCTGTCCCCATAGCCGTAGTACAGCACCTGGAACAGGGAGGCTATCAGCGCCACCTCTATGAAGATATAGATGCCGAAGAGGTTCTGGGCCGCGAAGGCGCCGGCCAGGCCGCCGAGGAAGAAGCCGTAGGTGAGGTAGAACGTAGTGTTCCTCACGCCGAGCTCCTCGGCTCTGTGCTCCATGTAGGGGGCCGAGAATATGGCGACCATTATGCCCACAAGGGCCACCGTGAAGACGTAGGCGGCGTTGTACGGCTCTAGATAGAGCGAGAAGATCGACCAAAGGCCTGTCCCAGCCGAGCCGAGGTACCTCGACCCGCCGAACAGAGAGAGGGACGAGACGGCGAGTAGGGGCAGCAGCGCGACGGCGCTTATGTAGGCGGCCGCCTGGGTGGAGCGCCTGGCGGCTACGTAGGCGGCCAGCGAGAGGGCCATCGGCAACAATATCGAGGCGTAGAGAGCCAAGCCCGTCATGGCCTATCTCCGCCCGACCTGAGCTCCTCCAGGTCTGTGGTCTTCGCCGCGGCGTACGTCCTATATATCACGGCGCCTATGATGGCAACCTCGCCGGCGGCCATGGATATCAGCAGCACGAGGGCCCAGAGGCCCACCGAGGGGGCTGTGGATAGGACCGGCGCAAGCGCCGCGAGGGCCCCCACCACGACGACCTCAACGGCTATCAGGAGCCGCACCATGTTTCTGCTGGCCGCAAGTCCGTAGAGCCCCACGGCGATCAGCACGAGCCCGACGGCGATAGCCGCGATCATGCCCTCTTCGCCACCTCTATGGCCACCACTAGGGACGACACGAGCAGGGCCGCTATCAAGGCGAGGAGGTCGAAGTTGGGCTGTAGCTCCTGGCCCACTTGAGGCGGCGGCGCCTGCGGGATCAAGGCCCACAACAGCAAGGCGGCGACGACGGCGAGGACCGCCACGGCCGCCTTATACCGCCGCGGGTAGTCGAAGAAGCCGCCGTACATGGACGCGGTAACCATAACCATGAGTATCACAGAGCCTATGTAGACCACGAAGACCAGGAAGGAGGCGACCACCAGCCCGGCTAGGGCGTAGTAGCCGGCGACGGTCGCGGCCGAGAACGCCAAGCTCAGCGCAGCTACGGCGTTGTCTTTGACCAAAACCGCGAGGACGCCGAAGATCAGGGCAACCGCCAGGACCAGATATTCCAGGAACATGTAGGGTGCAGAACAACGCCCTTTTAAATAATTCTTGGGTCAAGTGCAAAAAGAGTTTGCCCGCACCCCACGTCTCCGCGGCCCTTGAGTTTGGCGTAGGGCCGGAGGCGCAACCGCCGAGATGCCCCCTAGGGCCTTCTGCTGGATCTCGGCCTAGCTCTCCACGACCGGCACAGAGGGCGCCGGCGGGAGCGGCTTGTGTTCGCCGGGCTCGCCCAGCCTTACCTTGACCACGCGTCCCCCGGAGTACTCGTGGACGACCTTAACCACCTGCGGCACGAGCTTGGGCACTTGAGGCGGCCTCCTCATCATGTCGGGGGTATACATCATGTCCTCGTGTCTGTAGAACGCCAAGTCCCTCATGTCGGTGGGGTACAGGGCGTAGGTGGGGCACGCGTCTATGCAGTAGTGGCACATTATGCAACGGCCGTAGTCTATGCCGGGGTAGCGCCTCCCGTTCTTCTCCATGTACATCTTTATGGCGTTTGTCGGGCATATGCGGGCGCATATCATGCAGGAGGTGCACCTCTCGGTCCAGAGCCCTATCCAGCCTCTGACCCTGCCCATATAGTCGGGCACCTCGTAGGGGTAGTAGATCGTCAGCCTCTCCGGCCTAAGCGTGTACTTGAGGCCGAGCCCTATCACGTCTAGGACGGCCCTTATGGCCTCGCCAACCTTCTGGCCCGCCATGGCTACAACAGGAAGTACTCAGCCGCGGACACCGCGGTGGCGGCCACCGCGATGGTCAAGACCCAGCGCCAGCTGAAGGACAGCGTGTGGTCCAGCCTGGCCACCGGCATAACTGAGCGCAGGAACACGAAGAAGAGCATGAGGATAAACGTCTTTATCATGACCCAGGCGGCTGCGGCTAGATTGCCCCAGAGGTCCGCCGGCCACGGGCCGGGCGCTATGGGGGCCCATCCGCCGAGGAAGACCAAGGCGCCGAGGAGCGAGTATGAGAACAACGCTATGTATATCCCGCCGGCGTACGTCAGGGCGAGGAATATGGAGGAGAAATCGCTGTAGGGGCCCGTCGCCACGTCCCCCTCGTAGTCCGCTATCTCGAAGGGGAAACGGCTGGTGGCCATCGCGACGCCTATTATGTAGACGATAAAGGCCAGCGGGTTGTAGAGCGCCCCGACGATGTATGTCTGCTTGGCCACTATCTCTATGGGGTCTATGGTCCTGTACGTCAGGAACATGCTGGCGAAGGCGTCCAGCAGAGGTATTTCGTAGGCCGTTATTATCAAGGCCTCCCTCGCGGCGCCTATATAGGCGAAGCGGTTGTTGACCGCCCAGCCCATGCCCACAACGATTATGAAGAGGTAGAAGAGCACGGCCAGAGCCATGATTATGCCGTAGTGGAGAGAGGGCCTGGACAGGAGGGCGAGGTAGGGGGAGAGCGGCACCATGAAGGACGGCATGAGGGCCAGAGCCACGAAGAGCGGCGGGAGGGCTACGAACAAGACCCGGTACGAGTCCACGGTGATTATGACCTCCTGCATGACGAACCTCACGGCGTCTGCGATCAGCTGGAAGTAGCCGCCCAGCCTAGGCGACACGTGGAGGGGGCCAACGCGCATCTGGACCCTCGCCGCTATCTTCCGCTCAGCCCAGACGATCGTGAGGAGTATCAAGGTGGACACCACTCCGTCGAAGAGAAAATCCCACAGCCGCGGGGAAAGGAGCCAGGAGGGGATCTCCATAGCCCTAAGTAAAGAATCCTTTTTTTAAGTTATCTATCGGCTTCAGGCGGGAAGAAGCCGAAGCTGCCGTAGATCGCCGGCAGGTCCATCAGCCTGGCGCCTATAGTCGCCTTCATGAAGGCCCTTAGGTTCTGCCACGAGGGGGTCGAGATCCTGACCCTGAAGAGCCTCTCGGTGCCGGCGCCGAAGACCTGGAAGAAATACCGCCCTCTGCCGCCTTCGGTCACGCCCGTGCCCTCGGCCAGATTGGTCGTCGTGACGTAGTAGCCGCTCATCCTCACGAGCTCGTTAAGCATCTCCCTCTCCTTGGGGGGAATCTTGTGGGTGGCGTTGTGGCCCACCAGCGGGCCGTCCATGGGCATCGCCTTGAGTAGCTGCCTGATTATCCTGGCGGCCTCCCTCACCTCCTCGATCCTGACCAGGGTCCTGGCCAGAGAATCGCCCTCGTCGTGAACCCTCACCTCCCACTCCAGTTGTTTATACACGCCGTAGGGCATATCGCGCCTCGCGTCCCAGTCGACGCCGGAGCCCCTCGCCCCCGGCCCGGTGGCCAGATACGCCGCGGCGTCGCTCTTGCCGAGGTAGCCCACGTCCTTAAGCCTGTAGTAGCCCACCGGGTTCTTGACGACCAGCCTGTAGAACTCGTCCATCTTCCTGTCCAGGAAGTCCAGGAATCCGGCCAGCCTCTCGTAGAAGGCCTTGGGCGGCGCCCTCCTGACGCCTCCCGGCAGGACCCAGGTCGGCGTGGTCCTGGCGCCGGTGGCTATAGCCCATAGATTGACCAAAAGATCGCGGAGGCCGAAGCCGTACATGAAGCCGGTGGATGACCCTATCATTATGGCGTGTAGGGCGAGGTCGTAGAGGTGGACCGATATCCTGCTCATCTCGCCGAACAGCGTGCGGAGATACTCGGCCCTCTCGCTCACGTCGTAGCCCAACATCCTCTCCACAGCCATGGAGTAGGCCCACGTCACGTTTATGGCATCCGGCAGGGACAGCCTCTCGAAGAGCGGTATGTTCATCATGAAGTGCCGCGTCTCCCCGAGCTTCTCCATGGTCCTGTGGACGAAGCCGGGATCGGGCCTTATGTCCACTATTATGTCGCCGTCGAGCTCCACGAAAAAGCGGATGTGGCCGGAGGTGGGGTGCTGAGGGCCGAAGAGGAGCTCCAAGGTCCTCTTTCCGCCGGGCCCGGACTCGACCTCGCTGAGGACCAAACCGTACTGCTCCATCTTAAGGCCCATGGAGATCTACAGCCCCTATAAAAATATCGCCTTAGCCAGACGCGGAAGACGCCGGAGGCGGCGGACGGGCGCGGGAAATCGTCCATCGACCCGCCTGGAGGCCGGCACACAGTCGGGCACAAGCTTATAAAGACGTTATCGAGCATTCATGTGGAAAACGTAGACGCCGACAGTCTGCTGGGATTCCTAAAGCTGCTCCTCGACTTCGGGGGGAGGGCACATATAGGCGAGCTGGCGAAAAGCCTACACCTAACCCTGGACGAGTTCTACCACGTCTTAAACGCGGCGGAGGGCCTGGGCGCGGTCAAGCTGCAGGACAACCAGGTGGCGTTGACCCGCAGAGGCCTAGACATACTTCGGATGAAGTTCGGCGACGTCCACCACATGGTGAAGCTGAGGGCAGAGGAGTTGATCTAGATATGCATCTTTTCGGGTCAACCCCCATATCGATAAACAAATAGGTTAGTCTATTTTTATTTTCCTTAGATAATTACTCAAATATTAGTAAAAAATCGCTTTTATCGGGAAAGAAATATATTTATTTTGGAAATTTCCGTAGGCCGTGATCCCTGAGGAGCTCGCCGAATTCGCGGAGGGCCTGGCGAGGCAGGTGGCCAGATCGGCCGGAGCCAGAGGAGCCGGCCTGGAGGAGGCGCTCTACTACGTCTATCTATGTACGATAGGCGTACTCAACGACGAGATGGAGCGCGTAGAGATCATCAGGAGCCGCAGAGGCGTATCGAAGCGGTTGCCGCCCCCAGAGCCCATAGCCGAAGAGATCCTGATGTGCGTAAAAGAATCGCTGGAGCGCGGCAGACCCGTGGTGGAGAAATACGACTACTACGCGCTCTAGATCCGCCGGCTATACCGGAGACGCCGATAGCGTCGCCACAAATATATAGTGTAAAATGAGTTTCTCAGATATAATAAATATTATATAACATAATGTATGATGACCAATAAATATAAAAATAAAACATATTATATGACAGAGCAACCTGCTATGTTGTTATATATTATCTGAATATCGTCGTATGCCTCGATCAAGTGGTAAGCTTAAACGGTTCACGTTCTGCATGTTTTAGACGGCGTAGCTGCCCAAATTCCCGCCGTATTTCTCGGCGTATCTATCTGAAAACAGAATTCATACTTGCCGCGTTCGTCGATCCCCATGCGCCGATACTGCGCCGCCGGATAGCCGCGGAGGATCGCGCCCTCTACGGCCTAGGCCCTATCAGCGAAGGACGCGAACCATTTCTATGTCCAATGAATATGGTATATTTATATATGAAATATATTTAATTGATAAGCGTTTCTATTATATAACTAAGTATTACTTGTTGAGTTGGTCAAGACATCGGTTTACCTCCCTCCTTTTGCTAGCTGGTCCCAGATAACACAGGCGCGGGCTGTCGGCTTTCTGCCATGCGGCGTCAATTCCCTCGGCGCATCGCTGTTAACGCGGGATCTCGGCGTTAGTTAATGCCGGCGTAGTTGAAATATTGTCATGCCCGCGGCGGCCGTTAACGGCGCCTCTTCAGGAGGACTTTTCCCTCCCCGTCTCTTATCTCGACTACCCTATGGTAGGGGATGTAGGCGCCTGACTTCGTGGTGAATCCGCCGTGGCCTATCTCCGCGAGCTCCTCGGTGGAGATCTCGGCCAAGTCCCCCGGGGAGCCGCGGTTGACGTAGACTATAGATCCCCTCTGGCCCGTCCACCTGAGCTTGTTCAGGATGCCTCTGATGGGGTTCACGGAGGTGCCGGCGTCCGGCCTTAAAAGCCTACCCCGTGCCGAAGATCTGCCGGAAGACCTCGGCGTATGTCCCATAGGCCTCCTCGCCGTATAGGCATACTATTATCCTCCGCACGTTTCTAAGCCTCGGCGCTACGCGCTTGACGGCCTCCGCCGTGAGCCTGGCGGCCTCTCGGTAGGGGCAGCCGAATATGCCGGTGCTGATCGCCGGCAGGGCCACGCTCTTGAGGCCGAGCTCGTCGGCTTTCGCCACAGCGTTCTCGACGGCCTCGCCTATCTTCTCGATGGGTTCCGACCCGCAGCGGGGCCCCACCGCATGTATCACGTACCTGGCCTTGAGCCTCCCGGCGCCTGTGACCGCCACGCCTCCGACGGGGACGGGGCCGTGCCTCCTGACCCACTCCCTGCTCTCCTCCTGGATCTCCCGCCCTCCCTTCCTCACTATGGCGCCGGCGACGCCCCCTCCGTGCTCCAGGTAGGAATTGGCGGCGTTCACTATGGCGTCGGCCTCCAGCTCGGTTATGTCGCCCATGGCCAGCTCCACGGACACCCCGGGGGCCGCCTGGAATCTATCCATGGCCGGGCCAAGGCCTGCGGTTAAAATAGGTTGCGCGGCGTGCGGTGAATATTTAAGGCGGGGGCCGCGGGGGGCCGTGATTGTCGCTGTCGCGTCGAGAAACCCCAACAAGCTGAGGGCCGTGGAGAGGGCCTACGCCATGTTCGGCTTGAGGGCGGTCGTGCTGTCGGCGGAGAGGCCGCCGGATCTGCCTCCCCAGCCCCTAGGCCTCGCCGAGGTCTTCAGAGGGGCCGCGGAGAGGGCCAGACACGCGCTGTCGGCCGCGCCGTCGGCGGAACACGGCGTGGGCATCGAGGCGGGCGTGGTGGAGCTCGGCGACCTGCGCCTCGACGTGACGGTGGCCGCAGTGGCGGATAGATCGGGGCTGGTGACCGCCGGGGTCGGCCCCGGCTTCCAGGTGCCTGGGAGGTTCCTCGCAGACGTGCTCAGGGGCGTGGAGCTGGGGAAGCTCGCCGAGGCCTTCTTCGGGAGACCCGCCGTCGGCTACCGGGAGGGGCTCGTCGGCGTTCTCTCCAGGGGAAGGGTGACCAGGCTAGATCTGAACACGGCCGCGGTGGCCATGGCGCTGCTGCCCCGACTGCCCTACAACTCCCGTCTGTACGGCTCGGAGCCCTAGGAGCCGGCGTATGGCGGAGAGCTGCGCGGCGGCTCACGGGCAGGGGACGAGCCGTCGCTCCACAGCCCCCATCCCTCCAGCGCATAGGGCTGCCGGAGTCGAGATCGCGGCGGCCGATGGCTACGTAGGCGTCCCCTCGGCAAGCTCCGGGAGGGCCTTCGCGGAGGGGCGTAGATCAGATTCTGGGGCCTGCGGCGCGGACAGCGGCCGTTGCCCCCTTGTGGCGGCGGCCGCGGCGTCTCTAGGCCGATCCACGTGAGCGCCTCGCCGAGGCGTGCAGGAAGCCGTCGGGGCCGGGATCACTGGGGGCATTCGAGCGCCCCCAGCACCTCCTCCCTCTTTAGGTAGATGTCCTCAAGCCTCTTCCTGAACTCGAGGGGGGAGAGGCCCTCCCTAATTCCCCTTATGGCTGTCGCGAGCCCTAGCTTCGGCACGCCGTCCTCTAGCCTCGCGGCGAGGTCCGCGAGGAGGTCCAGGTCCAGCTTGAGCAACATGTTCACCGCGAAGGGGAATGCGTGTTTCTCTAGGCATAGGTATTTATCCAGCAGGGGGTCCTCGGTCCTGGACAGAGACTCGCTCCCCAAATGGCGGACGGAGGCGCCCCGGAAGCGCATGGAGTGTCCCCCCAGCGCCATCCCCCTCAGGGCCAGGACCGTCTCGTTGTGGCTTCCCCTCAGCGAGTAGGTGGGGACTTGAAACCCCAGGAAGTAGTTGGTCTTGAGGCTCATGTTGACTCCGCCGATTGCGACGGACCTCTCGACCTCCGCGGTTCCGGCGGCCTCGCCGTCGACGCTGAGGCCCGTCTTGGTCACGAACGCCGTATATCCCTCGAACCTCGAGTCGTACGGCTCCATGTACTTCGTCCCCTTGAACCTCCTGAACAGCGCGTTGGGGTAGTTTTTCCACTTCCTGCCCTCTATGGATCCCGAGGCGATGGCGGCGTCGGGGTTCCTCTCGTGGAACTCCAGGTGTTCCTCGACCCAGGTGGGGGACGGAACCGCGTCGTCGTCGGTGAAGAGGGCCACGTCGTCCGGGTTCAGAGCGGCCAGGGCCAGGTTGAGGGCCTCCTCGTAGAGCCCCTCCCTCTGGACTATAACCCTATCGGCGCGGCTCGCCTTGAGGCCGCCCTTGGCTATCAACACCACCTCGAAGCCCCGGAACGTCTGACGCCTCAAGGCCTCCAACGCCTCTCTGAGGGTCTCTCTGCCCGAAGTCGGGATGAAGACTTGAACCACGGAGGATCTAGCTTCCCATTTTTAAACTGGGCGTCCATGCGGCATGAGTCCTCCAGCGGCTGGGGGAACGCGGCGTCGGCTAGGTTGGACGCGGGAGCCGCCGAACGTCCGCCGATCTTGCGGAGGGCCTATATGACTGGAGCGGCTCGACCTAGGGCCCAAAGGCGCCGGGGGCTCCTAAGGCCTAAAGCGGGCCGGGGGCCGAGCCCTGTCTGTAGATGGAGGGACCTACGGCGGGTCGACGATGAGGGCTTCAATCCCTTCGGCGGGCCGTTAGGCCCACAGCTCCTCCCGCGGCCACTCGCCTCTGGAGACGAGTATGCCCTCCAGTATCGCCACGAGCATCTGGAGCTTTAGGTAGTAGTCGAGCAGATCCCTGCGCCCGGTCTCCTCCCACTCCTTCTCCATTAGCTCCGCTATCCGCCCCAGCTCCCTCACGTCGGCCGCCGTATATCTGCCTTCTCTCACCGCCTTTATCAACTCGATCAGCCGCTGCCTCACCTCCTCGGTGTAGTACTTGGACCTCGCCGGCGGAACCAGCGAGAGGTAGCCCGCGAGCGCCTCCGCCTCGACTCCGGTCAGCACGCCCTTGGTAGACAGCACCTTAAGCAATGTCGAGTTGTATATCTGGAACGACCTCCCGAGGCTGGCCAGCTGCTCCTCTATTTTGTCCATACGTCCGCCCAAATCGCCTATCTGGCCCTCCAGCTTGCCCACCCGATCCTCCAGGCGGCCCATTCGGTCCTCGAGGGCGCCCATTCGGCTCTCCAGCTTGCCTATCTGCTCCCGCAGACTATCTACTTGCTTTCCGATGTCGCCGACTTGGCCCTCCAGGCGGCCCATTCGGTCCTCGAGGGCGCCCATTCGGCTCTCCAGCTTGCCCACCCGATTCTCTAGGTTGCCCAACCGATCTTCCAGGCGGCCCATTCGGTCCTCGAGGGCGCCCATTCGGCTCTCCAGCTTGCCCACCCGATTCTCTAGGTTGCCCAACCGATCTTCCAGGCGGCCTACGCGCTCTTCTAGTCTATCCAGCCGCCCGCCCAGCTCGCCGATCTGTCCCTCCAGCCTGCCTATGCGCATCTCGACTCTGCCGATCTCGCGGGAGAACAACACGTAAAGCGCCGCTACGGCCGCCGCGACGAGCGGCGCCTGGCCGAGCATCGCAGTCAGCACGTCCCCGATGCTCACGTGATTTATCACGACGAGGGATAAAAGCTTTTTGTACGTAGCGGTCTGTATGGCTGTCGGCGGGGGATTTCCCTCGGCCTCTCCGCGATGGCCGCGTCCACAGGGCGGTCTGCCCGGCCGCCGGATCTACGCGCTCCGCCGTCAGCGCCTCTCGGTTGCGGCGATACGCTGTCTACGACGACGGTTGCCGCCAGCGCGTGCGACCGGCGCAGCCGCCGGTCGTTCCGGCCGAGCGCCTCGCGCCCGCCCCGCCGCCGACTGGCGGTTAACGGGGATAACCCTCTCGTTTTTATTTTCCGGAGCACCGCCGCGGCGTGTTGCCGAGGGAGAAGAGCGTGGTGGGCATACTGACGTCAAGCTACCTGCTGGCCGTGGCGACCTCCCTCCCGCGCCTCACCCCGCTCCCCCTGGCCGTCGCCGCCGCGGCGTATCTCCTCCACCTCCTCACCTTCGACTCGGTGTTCTACGCCAGGAGCTCCATGCAGTTCTACTCCCTGACCGCGCTGAACTTCCTGCCGTATTTAGCCGCCGCGGCGCTCGGCTGGTGGAGCCTCCCGGCCTACGCCATAGGCCTCCTGCTCTTCGCGTCGTATGCAGTGCTCATGCATAGAGGGAGGAGACGGACCGTGGAGGGCGTCGTGACGGGCACCGCCCTCCTCTCCTCGACCATCCTTCTGGCGAAGGCTATCGTGATCCACCAGCTGGCGCTGAGGGACTACCTCCTCTATGCGCTGTTCGTCGGATATCACGTGGCCGCCGCCTACTACGTCGAGTCGCGGCTCGCCTTCAGGGACGTCAAGCCCCACGTGGCGCTATACGTCTGGATCCCCGCCGTGGCCCTGACGGCGCCTCTCTGGCCCGCCGCGCTTATAGCCGCCGCGGAGCCCACCTACAAATTCGCGGCGAACATCAAGAGAAACACCAAGTACTCCCGCTATCAAGACATAGCGAGGATGGGCCGGCGGGAGCTGGCGAGGGGCGCCATCTTCACGGCCCTCCTGGCGGTTCTCTACTACATCTGAGGCCCCTCAAGTCGGGGATCTCCAACGACGCGAGGCATTACCCTAGGCGGTGAGATGGCGAGAGGCCGGCCGACGTCGGCGCGTCCTCAAGCCTGCGGCGGCCTCGACGGCGCTATCGCCCCAGGGCGCCTCTAAGCTCCGCGAGCGCCTTGTCCAGCTCGTCGGGCCGCTTGACCCTGCCCCTAAGGGCCTCGACGCGCCTCGCCACCTCGCCCGCAAGCCTCAAGACGTACTCCACAGCCTCCTCCCTACTCCCGAACTTAGAGAGGGCCATGTCGGGATCCGGCCCGTTGTACTGATAGTCGTGAAGGAGGAGCGCGCGGTCGGTCCAGAGCGATATGCCCTCGTGGCCGGCCTTCTCGAGCATGAGCGAAAGCGCGACCATCTTGGTCGTGGGGACCCTAGGCGCCGCGGTGGATTCGAGCCAGCGGCGCTCCTCCTCGGCCTTGACCAACGCCTTGAGCCTCTCCAGCTCTAGGCGCAGTAAGGCCGCCAGAAGGGCCCTCCAGGCTTGAAAGGCCTTCCCCGCCGCGTTCCTCGTAAGGCCCTCCTCAAGGAAGCGAAGCGCCAGACGGGCCTCCACCAGAGCCTCCAGCAGGCGGGCCTCTATATAGCCCTCGTCGGAGGGCTTGGGGAGCGGCTTCTCTATGGCCTCAACGGCCATGGGACGACTATGGGATGGGCTTAAATGCTTTAGCGATGATGTTGGCGTCGGGCAACGGTTGACTGACGCCCATTCCGCGTGACGCGGCGGTCTGTCCCAACCGACCCACGGCAATCCAAGCCCAGTCGGCTCAGAGGCCGGCGTACCGGCTTAAGCCGCCAGGGCACCGGCCCGAGGTGCCAGTGAGGGTAGACGTGGGCGTCTCCAATAGCGGCATCTCGCCTGGGGGTCAGGGCTCGATGTGCGGTCACCAAGGCCAATCCTGCGGCCACTCGCCCTTTGCCGCCAGCCTGCCTTCTAGTATCGCGATGAGCATCTGGAGTTTGAGATTGTACTCGAGGAGGTCTCTGCGGCGCGCCTCCCGCCCCTCCTTTTCTATAAGCTCCGAGATCTGTTTAAGCTCCTTCACGTCGGTAGCGGTGTATTTGCCTTCCTTAACAGCCTTCAAGATCTCGATGAGCCGCTGGCGCACCTCCTCCGTAAAGTACTTAGACCTAGCAGGGGGGACGTAGAAGAGAAGGAGGCTAGCAAGGGCCTCCACCTCCGTCTCCGCCAGCACGCTTTTCCGCGATAAAACCTTTAGGAGAGTAGAGTTATAGATTTGGAAGGCGGTCTCAAGACGGCCGAGTCGCTCTTCAACTCTGTCTATACGTTCATCGAGCCTGTCCAGCCGTATCTCCAACTTGGCCATATCCCTGCTGAACAAAACGTAGAGTACCGCCACCGCCACTGCTACCAACGGCGCCTGGCTCAACATGCCCATAACCATATCCCAAAACTCCACAAAGTCGCCGTGTTGCGAATTATAAATCTTTTAACAGAAACCGCGAATGCAAAGCTCCTTTCTGTTCTCTATGGCTGAACGATACATAGGTACTCTTATTGATATTGCCGCTGGCAGTGTCCGACTGAATTGCTGAAAGCAGTAAAAGCCTGTGGAGCGAAGTTGGGGCGTAAGGCCGCAGATTCGTCTCGCCGCTACGCCGGCAACTAGGTGAAGTCCAACCCGCGCATGGAAGTCCTCGAGACCCAACGTCGCAGAGCAGGACTGTTTAGACCGAACTATGTTACCTGACCTCCTCCCCGCCCCGAGGGACGAGGGTTTTCTTCGGGGCGGCCCATCGGCGCCCTCGCCCGGCCTTCAACGGCCCCTCGGGCGTGGTCATGGGGCTACCCGGGCCAGCACCGCGGGTCGTCCGCCCCCATAAGGAGGCTTGATGGCAGAAGTGCTTATAAAAAGCTTTCCTCCATCTCCGTCCTGAGGGGCGAGGCTTTCCATTATTTGTAAATATTTTTTACATAATACTATCGCAGTTACAGTCATCATTCAGGGGTTACATATGGAGATTTAGGGGAGGAAGCATTATGGAGATATGAATCATCAACGGGCCGTAGACTTGGATGTACCTAAAGGAGGGAGAAGCGTCGGCAGACTCCGTGCGGGCAATCAAGCAAGAAGCTCTACAAAGCCGCCGGGGGAGCCTTAAAGGTCCTTGCGGCATATCTCCACTTGTACGTAATCGAAGATATGAAGGCGCGTAGACGTTGGGCTCCGCCAAGCTCGACAGGTCGGCTAGAGAGGCAACAAAGCGGCCGGGGATGGCTGCTAGACGCTTGGAGCCGCATGTGGGCGTTCCGCGTGTGTGGGCTTCCATAATGCAAAATTAGACGCAGACGCCGTCAGGGTCAGAGCGCAATACATAACGCGCAATACATAACATAGGAACTTGTGATCCATCGGGTAGTGCGATGACTTAGCTATAGGTCTCCGTACGACTTCCTCCCCGCCCTAGAGGGCGGGCTTTCGCCATCTGTAAAAACCCGCCGATAGGCTACCAGTACTGCGGCCTTTCGCTATATCTAATTACGTCTGGCGGATCGTCGGCGAACTTCCATTTCCCCGACCCAGGCGCTATTAACACTATGCCGAGATCCTCGGCAAGCTTATCGCTAATAAGCACCTCTGTCTCAGTCGCCGATATTATAACGTCGGCGGACCTGGGGCCCACCTCTCCGTCTCCTGCAGACACCCACACATCCACGGCGTCTCTCAGGAGGAAGACTCTCACAGGGCCGCCGGCCGTTCCGACTTCGATCAGGCTCGCAGTAGGGGGCGGCGGATAAAGCGAGAGCTGTCTGGCTAGTGAAGTGGGTAAGAGGAGCTGCGACGTTTCCGCCTCAAACCCGCTGTTGACTAAGGCGGAGGTCTCGACGACAGACCCCGTAAGCCTAGATTTAACCCTCAGTCTTACCCTCACTGCCATATTCGCGCCGAAGGGGGTAGATGTGGCCGATTCTTCCCCTCGTCAGTTTATACACATGGCCTATCCTCGTCTTGTACAGCGTAACCTGGACAACATCCTCCACAGGTTAAATAGACGCTTCATATTAAAAACCTGTCTGTCTCTGTATTGTGCAGGCGGTTGACGTGTGGAAGCGGTACTCCTCCGGGTGGGTGCTCAGGGGCGTGTCCCTCGACGTGAGGGACGTCGTCGTGATATACGGCGCCAACGGATCCGGCAAGACGACGTTCGTCAAGATACTCGCCGGCCTCGTCCCGCCCACCCGCGGCGAGGTGAGGCGGCCGGGCCGCGTCGGCGTAGCGCTCCAGCAGCCCATGATGCATCCCGACCTCACCGTGGAGGAGAACCTGAGGTTCTACGCGGGGGCGCTCGGCGCCGAGTACGGAGAGGTTGTGGAGATGTTCGGCCTCAAGAGGTATCTCCGCGCCAAGTTCTCACATCTGAGCTACGGCTGGAGGCGGCGCGCCGATCTGGCCAGGGCGCTCCTCGGGCAGGCCGAGGCGCTCCTCCTGGACGAGCCCATGCTGGGCCTCGACTCCGAGGGGAGGCGCGCCGTAGCCGAGGTGGTGCGGAGGTTCGGAGGGCCCGCGGTGGTCACGGCGTCGTCCATATGCGACTACGTTGAGATCGGCGCGGCCGCCTGGTTCGAGCTGAGAGACGGCGCGTTGCGCCCCACGGCGCCGACATGCGGCCCTACGTAGAGAGGGAGCTCAAGCTTCTGGCGAGGAGCCGGGAGGCCCTGGCGTCAGCGCTCCTGATAGCCTCAGCCCTAGGCTTCATCTTCGCCGAGCATTATGCCGCCGGGCTCGCCGCCGTGAACCTCGTCGCGGCCGCGCTCTACGGATACGTCCAGGTCCTGCGGGAGGAGGAGCTGGGGACCCTAGACGGGCTCAGGCTGTTGAGGCAGCCGGAGAAGGTGGCGGCCGCCAAGTTCGTGACGCTCTTCTCGGCCGCGCTGGCGGCCTCCCTGGTCTATTCGGCGGTTTGCTACGCCGCGACGTTGAGGCCCCCCGAGCTGTGGCTGGTGCCCCCCACTTCGGCCTACTTCGCGGCGGCCTCCACCGCGTCGGCGTTGCTCTCGACCGCGGCCAGGTCCGGCGTGACGGTCTCCATGACACTCACGGCGGCCCTCGTCCTAGGCTACTCCCTGTCCCTAGCCGCCGGCCGCATGGACCCTGCGACGCTCGCCATGCCGCTGACGGCCCTTCTGGCCCTTCTGGCGCTCAGCCGCTCGATAGTACAATAAACGGCCGAAACATCCGCTTGGTGAACCAATAGACTCAAATATATTTTAGGCGGGAAGGCCGTGGTCACCCGCCGCCGTCTGTTGATACTGGGCGGAGCTCTGACGGTCGCGCTGGCCTCCCCGCTTTTGATAATCCAGCTCCTCGAAGGCGGAGAGGCGACGTGCGACAACCCGCCCATCCTATACGGGCGGGACGAGTGCCCCGTGTGCAGAATGATTGTAGACTACAAGCCGTCGTCTGCCGCCATGTACGTGGAGGAATTCGGCAGACGTAGGTGGTACTTCTCCGACGACTTGGGTTGCGCCGCGGTTTGGTATAAGGTTGTGAGGAGCAGAGGCGGGCGGGTTCTGGCCGTCTGCGCGAGGGATCGCGTAGATGGGCAGTGGATCGACCTCAGAAGCGCCGTGGTGCTTGTGACAAACGAGTACACCTCCATGAACACGGGATTCCTAGCGGCCAAGCCGGAAAACGTCGACGCATATAGGCGCGGCGAGGTCAAGTGGGGCCCGCCGCCGGGCAAGCTGATAAAGACGGTCTCCGGCGCTTGCCTCCTAGAGAAGTTTAAGTACGGCAACGACTGGTCCGTGCCGCCCGGCTGGGATGAGGGTTGCTAGCCTCCTCGCCGTCTTGACCGCCGCGCTGGCCTACGCGCTTACCATAAATACGAGCAACGCCGTCGTCTCACCGAAGCTGCAGGGCTACATGGGGCCCGTGGAGCTCGGCGGGGGTCTGTTCGTAGTGTACAAGATACGCCCTGCGGATTTCTGCGTGGTGGTCAACGCGACGAATGTGACCATTACGGACTTCCGTGTAAGGTGCTCCGCTGGCATATTGGTGGCCGACTCCCGCAACGTCACCATCTCGCGGGGCGTGTTAGAGGGTAACCTAGGGCTTCCCGTATACCTCAGAGGCGCTGGCATATATATACAATTCCACCGGCGTCGTGGTTAAAGACGTCTACCTCATCGGCTTTCACGACGGGATTTATGTGGAGCGGAGCGGAGACGTGAGGATAGAGAACGCGACCGTCGTAGGCTCGCGGTACGGCGTCCATATCATGTTCAGCAAATCGGTGGCGATCACGGATGTCTCGGCCTCGCACAACTACGTGGGCATAGCGGTGATGTACTCGCAGGACGCCCTCGTCGAGAACTCCACCCTTGTAGCCAACGTGGACTGGTCCGAGGGCTACGGCCTCTTCATAGCGGACGTCGCCAACGGCACATTCATACATAATATATCAATCGGAAACGTGCACGGGATCTACATCCTCGTCATGGACGCCAACGAAACAAGTATAACAGTTGCCGGGAATTTGGTTAAGGGGAACTACATAGGCCTCACCTACAGAGGCATCTCCTCCCCGGGCGTGCGGATAGTGGACAACGTCTTCGCGGGCAACTCCATCCCCGCCCTCTACGTGGACGTCTTCCTCAGAGGCGGAGAGCTAAACGCCGAGATAAGGGGCAACGAGTGGCAGGGGCACGCCTCGACGAGCCCCTACGTCTACCGGAGCGCCTTCGCTGAGGTCCTCGTGAGGTCGGATCTCCTCCTGGCCCCCATATCGGCGTCGCCCGCCAGATTCCTCGTGGATAGCTTCGGCGTGGGCAACGTGGCCTTCATCGACCCGAGCCCGAGGCCGTATGGATCGCCTCCTCTAGGCGTGGAGATGGCCGCCGCCCTGGCGATGGCCCTCGTATGGCTTGCTGCAAGGAGGAGGCTATGAGGCTGGCGGCGAAGAAGCGGCTGGGCGGCTTCCAGCTGGACGTGGATGTGGAGGTCGGAGATAGGGTGATAGTGATGGGGCCGAACGGCTCCGGCAAATCCACGTTGCTGAAATGCATCTCCGGGCTCTGGAGATGCGGGCCCCATCGCGACGGCAGATGGCTCTACGTCCCTCCGGAGCCCCAGGCGCCCAAGAGGGTGAGGGCCCGCGACTATGTTAGAACCTTGGAGTCTGCGCTGGGGATCAAGGCGCGCCTAGAGCTCATGGGCATCGATTATCTAGACAAAAAGATGGGGGAGCTCTCCACCGGCATGGCTGGAAGGCTCGTGTTGGCCGTCGCCCTCTCGACAGACCTGCCGCTCGCCCTCGACGAGCCAACAGCCTTCCTGGACTCCAAATGGCGGAGCAGGCTGGTGGAGCTTCTACAAGCCAGGAGCTCGGTGATTATATCGACCCACGACCCGGAGCTGGCGAGCGCCCTTAAGGGGTGGGACGTCGTGGAGCTCGAGGGGGGAAAGGTGGCTAGGCTGCTGCGCAACCATGCTGCTGGCTGAGCTCTTCCGGCGCGACTTCGGGGGGATCGCCTCGACCATGGGCGCCGTGCTGTTGCCCGTAGCGGTTGCCCTGGCCTCGCTCGGCGAGGGCATGGGCCCCACGGTGATGGCCGTCAGCCTCCTCTCCGCCGCGGCGTCTCTCCTGGGCATCCTCTCGGCCGTGGAGAACGTCATGGACGACAGGGAGGGCTGGATAGCGCCCCTGATTGTAGGCCTCGGCAGAGGCAGATATGCGGCTCTACGGGCCGCCGTCTCCACCGCGGTGGCGGCAACAGCCGTGGCTCCCGCATTGGCGCTCTACTCCCTTCTGAGGCTTGCGTCGGCCCTGCCCGTGTCGGCGGCCTCGATCCTCTCAGCCGCCATAGGCGCCGCACTGGGCCTCCTCATCGGCCTCTCCGCGCCGACGCGCGGCCACGCATACGCCTGGGGGGTCTCCGTCTGGACGGCCCTTGCGCTTATATACGAGCTGGTGCTGACCTTCCTGTCGCTCTATTTCGCAGTCTCCGAGCCCATCTTCGCCGCCGCCCTCCCCATGAACCCCCTCTCGGCGGCCCGCCTTGCGGGAATCGCCTGGGCGGATCCGTCCCTGCTGACGCTGGGATCCGTGGGGACCTACCTCTACAGATCCCTCGGCGCATATGCCCCCCTCCTCTTCCCAGCGACGGCGCTCTGGTATGCGTCCCTCGTGGCGGCGGGCTTGATCGCGGCGTCCGGGCGTGGCCTATGAGGTGGATCTACTTAATCATACCGGCCGTGCTTATTGCCGTCGTGGTGCCCGCCGGCAACCTAACCCTGGGGCATCTCCTCCATCTCCTAACTCCCGCCATGGCGGCCGCCCCCCTCTGCCTCTCCGTGAAGGCATACCGACGGGCTGGCGGAAGGCGCCTCCTGAACTTGGCCGTCGCCTTCGGCCTCCTCTTCGCCGGACAGATCGCCCTCTCCGTGTACGCAGACGTCACGTTGTACGTGGGGGATATCCCGCTGGACCGCCTCCTCCACTTCGCCGCCCTAGTCTTCTTCACGACCGCCCTCCTGGAGGGCCGCCCTAAAAACATTAATAGTGGATGATACAAAACGGCTATGAGGGACTATCTAATCCTTTTGAAGCCCCGGGTCATCTGGCTGTTGGTGCTGGCGTCCGTGGCCGGATACGTCTACGCCGCGGGCCGCAACCCCAATCCCGGCGTCTTGGCCGCGCTGGTTCTCGTGGGGATCCTGTCGACGGGGAGAGCGGCAGCCTTCAACCACTACTGGGAGAGGGACATAGATGCCCTCATGGCGAGAACCGCCGGCCGCCCGTTGCCTGCGGGCAGAATAAAGCCGAGGAATGCGCTGGCTTTTTCGGCGGCCCTATCCGCGGCCGGCCTCATCCTCGCGTTTATGTTCCTAGGCCCGCTCCCGGCGGCCGTGGTGGCGCTCGGCTGGTTCGCCTACGCCGTGGTGTACACGGTTCTGCTGAAGAGGAGGAGCTGGCTGAACGTGCTTCTGGGCGGCGTGGCGGGCAACGCGGCATTCCTCGCGGGCTACGTGGCGGCGAGGCCGCTGGACCTCGCAGGCATGCTGCTCTCCTTCTCCGTCTACCTCTGGATTCCCGCCCACATATGGTCCCTGGCCTACGCGCGGCGTGACGACTACAGAAGGGCCGGGATCCCCATGTTGCCGGTGGTGGTAGGCGAGAGGACGGCCGTGGCGCTGATAGCGGTCATGAACATGCTGGCCGCAGCCTACATGGCCGCCCTCGCCGCGGCTCTAGGCGGCCTATACCTATCGGCAGTCGTCGCGATGCTCGTGGCCGTGAGCATTCACACATCCGCCAGAGCGCTGAAGGCCCGGGACGATAGATCCTTCTGGCTGATGTTCAAGGCCTCCAACCCAACGCTCGCAATCTTCCTGGTGCTGTTAATGGCGGCTTCATGAAGGCGCCCCCTTCGGCGATATTCTTAAATAAGTCCATAGCCCCTCGGCCATGAAGGCGTTCCTTCCGCTGGCGATCGCAGTCGTCGCGACCGCGCTGGCCGTTCTGCTCGTTGTCCAGCCGCCGGTGGTGATAGGCGATGCGTACGTGGACGGGTGCCGCCGGACACCGCCATCGTCGGCTTCACCTTCGCCAACTGGGGCCTCAGGGAGGTCTGCATAGTCGGGGCGGAGGCCCCGGCAGGCCTAAAGGCCGAGCTGCACATGACGGAGTTCAACGGGACCCTCGCCGTCATGAAAACGGTGGACCGCATATGCGCCGGCCCCTTTTCCATAGTCAGAGTCGGCTCGCTCTCCTACCACATAATGTTGATAGGAAACGTGTCACAGATAGGAAACGGCGTAAGGCTCGAGCTGATCCTCTCAGACGGCAGGAGGCTAACGGTGACGGCTCCAAGGGGCGTAGGATCCCATATACACATATCTGGATAGGCATCTAAGCTTTAAATTCGGTCCTCGGTTCCCTCTATGTACTACGAGGCTATTGTGGACTACGTCAAGCGGTGTCCCGGTCCCCACTTCAGGGAGCTTGCGCGCGAGCTCAGAATCCCCGTAGGGACTCTGCAGTACTGGCTGGGGAGACTCGTTGAGGCCGGCGAGCTCTATCCTCTGAGGCTGGTTCAGCGGCCGAGGTATTTCCACCGCACAGTCGCCGAGGAGGAGGCCCGCGCGATACACGTCGTGAGGGAGGTCAGGCTCAGCCCGGCGTTAGCGCCCACGGCGGCCGCCGGCATAAAGCCGGAGGTGCTGAGGGCTGTGGCCGAGAGGTATCCCTGCGTCAGGTGGGACCTCGTGGACGCCTTCATAACTCTGTTCAACCAGCTGTAGCATGGAGGAGGATCTCTACAGACTTCTCGGCGGCGTCGGCGCTCTGGCCTTCGTGCTCGAGGGCGTGGTGGTGCCTGTCTCCATAGCCGCGCACATATTGCTCTTCCTCGTGTTCCAGAGGCTGGCGCCGCGGAGGGACGCGTTGCTCTGGCTGGTCACAGCCGGCGCGGCGTCTCTCCTCACATCTGCCCTACTGGGCGTGACGCCCATAAGGCTCCTCCTGGCCCTCTACCCCTTCAGCAGGGAAGACGCCTTGGTGGTGACCGCCTTCTGGCTGATCTCGGCGTGGTTTTACTGGAACATAGCGACGGCCGTGTTCCGGAGGTCCGGCGTGGTTTCCGCCGCGCTCTATGCGTTGGGCGCCGGCCTGTTTCCCATAAGGCTGGGCTTCCTCCTGATCTCCGCGGGCATTCTGCTAATGGGCGCCCTATTTTTCAAGACAGGCTTCGAGATGCTCCAGCAGAGAGGTGGGGCTGGGCAACCCGGCGGCGTAGCCCCGGGCGGTTCCGTTAACCACTATCAGAAACACCACGTCGTGGTATATGACGTAGCTGTCGCCTGACCTCACCTTGGCCACGTAGACGCCTGCGGCTCTCCAGATCTTCTCCAGCTCCGCCTCCTGCCCCGTCAGGAAGATGAAGGGATAGTGACCGCCCTCCGCAAACGCCCTCAGGCGGGCCGGCGTATCCCTCTCAGGATCCACCGTCACCACATATATCGGCAGCTTGGCTAGGAGCCACGTCTCGTTAAGTATGGAGAACGTGATGGGGCACACATCAGGGCAGTAGGTATAGCCGAAGGACAATATGTAGATCCCCTGGGGCGGAAACTCCACGGCCTGTCCATACTGGTCGTAGAGGACCGCCTTGGGCAACGTGATGTTGACACAGCCGTACCTGATCTCGGTGGGGTACAACGGCTGGTAGCTGGGCTGCAAGGGATCCCACCCCCGGGCGTAGAGCAGGGCGAAGACCAGGGAGAGAGAAAAAACCACGAGTTTTATTATTCTTTTTGTTCTCTCTATTCTTTCAGCCATCTCTCGTACCACTTGGCGAAGTAGGCGTATGAGTACGCCATGCCGGCCAAAGTCCAGAGGGCGGCGACCCAGTCGGGCTGGAAGTCTCCCCTCAGCGCCGTGTAGATCCCCCGGACCAGACCGGCTATAAACAAAGCGATGGCGAGGACGAGCGAGACGGCCCTCAGCGGCGTCATGCGTGAAGAGCGGCGGGCGGGGGCAGGCTGTTGATGGCCCCTATGTAGAACGTGGTGAATACCAGGACCCAGACCGCGTCGACGAAATGCCAGTAGTACTCCACGGCCTCCACGCCGTCCGGCCTCTTCGGCGTCCAGTAGCCCAGCTTGACCAGAAGCAGCACGAAGCTCCAGAAGGCGAGCCCCATCAAGACGTGGAATCCGTGGAGGGTCACGATGGAGTAGAAGTACATGGAGACAAGGGAGAAGGTCGGCGTAAAGCCCTCGCGCATCAGCGAGGGATATTCGACGAGGAACTGCGAAGACGTGAAGAAGGCGCCCAGGGCCACCGTGGCGAGGGCCAGCAGGTAGAACCTCCTCACGTTGCCTAGGACGAAGGCGCGCCGCGCCGACATGGCGGTAAAGCTGCTGCCCCACAGAGCGATCGACATGGCGATGGGCAGAGGCGCCAGGAGGTGCGGCGCTTGGGAGAGCGCGGCGGTCCAGTTCTGGTATAGCGTGAGCCTGGCGTAGTAGGCCGCGGATATCAACGTCAGGAACAGCGCGGACTCCGAGAATATCACCCACGCCATGGTGGATCTGAGGTCGCCCCAGACGCTCGGCGGCTTCGGGATCTCCATGCGGTGCGCCCCGTTCATGACGCGCATGGCCAACGCCCTGTCGACCATGTCGTGTTTAAACCAAGCCAGCCCCAACGCGACGAAGAGCGCCACCAAGCCCCAGCCGAGCTCGGGCGAGGGCGACGCCGCGCCGTAGCGGATGCTGGTGGGCAGGGCGGTGAGGAGCCCGAGGGCCAGCGGCATGGTGGCCAGGCCCACTATGGCGGGCCACGGGGTGTGGATATGTTGCGGATGGACGGCCGGCGGGATTATGTCTCTGAGGCCGAACTTGGACACGCCCCAGGGATCCTCCCTATTTGCCACGGGGCGGCCGTGCAGGAGGCCCCGCAGCAAGCTCAGCAGATAGAGCACCACGCCGGCGGCTATCAGCCACGTGCCCGCGGTCATGACCACGTGGTACGGATAGTACTGGGGGCTTGGGACCGCGGCGTATCTCCTCGGCATGCCCATGAGGCCGACGGCGAGCATGAAGGTGTACGTTACGCCTCCTCCGACAGTGAGGAGGAGCCAGGCGCCCTTGGCCAGCCTCTCCTCGTACCACCTCCCGGTGATATGGGGGAAGAAGTAGAGCAGCATGCCGAGGGCCCCTAGCGTTATGGCGTTGACCACGAAGTGGAAGTGGTCGAGGACGAAGTAGGTGTTGTTGAGGTCTAGGTCGAGGGGTATCACGGGGAAGAAGACGCCAGTGACGCCGCCGACTATGAAGAAGCCAATGAAGGTCAGGACGAAGAGCATGGGGGCTCTCAGCCTGATCCTGGCTCCGTACAGAGTGGCCACCCAGTTGAACACCTTTACGCCTGAAGGTATGGCGACGGCCATGGTGGCCACGGCGAAGGCCACCCTCACTATCCAGTCCTGTAAAGCAGTGAACATGTGGTGGACCCACACGGCGAAGCTTATGGCCGCTATGGCCACCGAGGAGAGGGCTATGGCCGTGTAGCCGTACGCCCTCCTCCCGGCAAGCCTCTGGAGGACCTCCGAGACGGCGCCCATGGCGGGCAGGACGAGGATGTACACCTCGGGATGGCCGAAGAACCAGAATATATGTTGCCACAGCCTGGGGTCGCCGGAGGCCAGCGGGTTGCTCGGATTGGGCGCGAAGAACGTAAAGCCTAGGTGCCTCTCCATCAACTGCATGACGGCCCCCATGGCCAGAGGCGGCAGGGCCGCAACCATGAGCAGGGACATGGCCAGTATGCTCCAGGCGAACAGAGACATATCCAACATCCTTATGTCGGGCCTCCTCAGCCTCGTGATGGTCAGGATGAAGTTTATGCCGGATAGGGTGGAGGAGATGCCGCCGATTATTATGGCCATTAGCACCAAGTCTATGCCCAGCGAGGCGCTGTAGTTGGTCGAGAGAGGCGGATAGATGGTCCAGCCGGGCCCGGCGCCCTGGCTGGCGTATAGAAGGGCAGACCACATGAGAGTTGAGGCGGGTATCTGGAGCCAGAAGGAGAGGGCGTTTATCCTAGGCCAGTACAGATCCGGCGCGCCGATGAGCTTCGGCACGGCCACGTTGGCGAGCCCGATAGCAGCCTGCATGGCGAAGAGAAGCAACATGGCCAAGCCGTGGAGAGATACCACCCAGTAGTACTCGTCGCCGGTTATGAGGCCGGTGGTCGCCACGTTGGTGTCCGGCGGAGTCACCACCAGGGTGAGCCTTATCGTGAAGGCCATCAAGCCGGCCAGCACCAGGTTGACGATCGCAAGCAAGATGTAGAGTATGCCTATCTTATGCGCCTCGGTGGTGGTCAAGTAGTCTATTATCTTCTCTCTGATCTATCTTCTCTCTGATCAGGGCACCACCACCAGCTTGCCTATCATCAGGTAGTGGCCCACGCCGCAGTACTCCGCGCAGTAGATATGGTAGACGCCCGGCCTATCCACCTTGAGCCAGATGATGTAGGTGAAGCCCGGTACTGCCGCGTACTTAATGCCGAGCTCAGGTATGTAGAAGGAGTGGAACACGTCGGCCGAGGTGAGGCTCAGCCTGTAGAGCTGGCCCGCCTTGATGGTCAGAGTATTGTAGGAGACGGTTCCGTTCGGGAGCACGAACTCCCACGAGAACTGCCGCGCCGCCACCTTAATGTCTATGTAATCCGAATGGGTGGTGTTCCTCGCCAGCGTCCCGTAGTTGTCGATGGCGTATATATTTGCTGCGGCCAACACGGCGAGGTACGCCAGCACGGCGGTGGCGCCGAAGATCGTAGCGAGCTCCATCGCCCTAGCCCTCTCCATATTCCTCCCTCTCCCTGAACCTATATACAAAGAATATCATGGACCCCATGAACAACGCTGTGACGACCCCAGCGCCTACGTACACAACAGTGTACGGCGCAAATACATGCTGCGAAATAGGGGAGACGCCGGGGTTGACGGGCGGGGCGCCCCAGTCGCCGGCCCACATCCACACGAGGAACACCAAGCCTATAATTAGGAACCATATCACATAATCTCTGCCAGATAGGTTCTTTTCGCCACTCATGGGTCTTGGTGTCAACATGGCTTAAAAAGATTTCACTTCTATATTTATTAATTAATGAATAAACTTATGTGCAATAATATATATAATTCTAATTATTTCCATAAAAGTAAACAATTGTATATCGCAAACTATTAAAAGAGAGTAAAACTTAAAAACCCGGGAAAACCCCTTTCAATGCGCGGGCCCACACTCGCGCTAATAATCGGAATAGTAATAGTGGTGATAGCGACAGTAGTGGCGCTCTCCCGGCTATCCACGACTCCCACGACCGCGCCTTCTGCGCCGACCGCGACGGCCACACAAACGGCGACCACTACGGCGACCGCGCCATCCTCGACGAGCGCGACGAGCGCGACAACTACAAGCACGACTTCCGCGGGCGCCATCCAGTACAACCCTCAGCTGGCCGCCAAGGGGCAGCAGTATTTCTCGCAGATCGGCTGCAGCGCCTGCCACTCGATCAGCTCGCTCGGCATCACGGGCGGCAATGTTGGTCCTGATCTCAGCAAGGCGCTTCTCGGCAACCCCGGCGTTCCGGGGGATGTGCTCAGCAAGTACTTCGCCGAGAACGGCTTGACCAATCCCGCCGCCGATCCTCAAAAAGCGGCGCAGTTGCTGGCCCAGTTCCTCACGAACCCGCCTGACTACGCTCCCACCATGAAGGCCCAGGTGCAGGCCTATAAGGCTACATATCCCAGCTGGACCACCGACCAAGTCCCAGCCCTCGTTGAAATGCTGAAGGAGGCTGCCGCCAAGGCTACGGGCTGAAAATGGTGGACGAAAACAAGAGGAATACGCTCAAGATTTTCATCGGGTCCTCCGTGGCGCTCAGCATAGGCGCGTTGACGACGCCGCTGATAGGGTCGGTGATAAACACGAAGGACTCGGCCCTTAAGGGCGGCTACAGCTCGGTCAAGGTAGTGCTCTGCGAAGATGTGAACAACTGCCCCGAGGAGTACTCGGTGCCCATATCCGACTTGAGGGAGGGGCCTAAGTTCGTCCTCCTCAAGAAGGGCAACTTGGCCATACCCGCCGTGTTCGGTCTCGTCAAGGCGACGGACGGCAAGGAGTACGCCGCCGCATACAACATAGTCTGTACGCACTTCGGCTGTCCGGTCAACCCCACTGGAGGACAGTACCTCTCCGGCTTCACGTGTCCCTGCCACGGCTCCTTCTTCGCCATCTGCCCCAACCCCAACGGCTGCGGCGGGGTGCCGTTCCTGGAGGCCTACGTGACCGCCGGACCTGCGCCGCGCCCTCTGAGGCCGGTCAAAGTCGTCGTGAAGGGGGATAGAGTATACGCGGTGGAGGCGTACATATGAAGGCCCTCATAAGGCTTTGGGAGCTGATCTTGGAGCGTTTCCACCTTAAGGAGTTTTTGGAGCATCCGGTGCCCCGCTACTCGAACATCAACCCGCTGTACTGGCTGGGCGACGTGGCCGCCATGAGCTTCTTCATACTGGCGATAACGGGCTTCGCCCTCGCCCTGCTCTACACGCCGGGGCTCTCCGTCACCGAGACGCCGCCCGACCCCCTGCTCGGCGGCGCGGGGACTTACAGCGCCACCCAGAGCTACGCCAGCGTGTACAGAATCGCCTACCTCACGCCGCTGGGCTTCATACTCCGGCAAGTCCATCTGTGGTCAGCCTACATGATGATCTTCGCCACTCTCGCCCACTTCTTCGCCAAGTTCATACTGGGGTCCTACAAGAGGCGCGGCGGCGGGGCTCTGTGGCTACTCGGCGTGCTTCTCGGCTTCCTGACCATAGGCCAGGCCGTGCTCGGCTATATACTGCCCCTGCACCTAGACGGCGCCCTCGCCATCCAGATAGGCCTCAACCTCTTCCGCTACTTCGACTACTTCGGCATACCGGTCAGCAACCTGATAGTCGCCGTGATGGGCTCCACCTTCGTGACGGACCAGGTGATCAAGACGGTGTACGTCCTCCACATACTGATAGTGCCTGCCCTAATCTTGATATTCCTCGGGCTTAAGATCAACGGCATTCTCTACGGCGGCGTGTCGCCGCCCCCCATCAAGGACGAGGAGCTCAGGAGCGAGGCAATGAAGGAGAAGGAGCCGTTCTACCCCCACAGATTCGCCCTCATGGTGGGCCAGCTTCTGCTCCAGCTGAGCGTCATACTGTTGCTGGCAGCCCTGACGCCGCTTCCGCTGCTCGAGCCCTGGGTCCCGGGCCAGTCGATTCCGCCGGGCGTCAGGCCGCCGTGGCCCGTCATGTGGTACTATACATACGTAAAAATGATAGATCCCTTCATATCGGTGGGTCTTCCGTTCTTCCTGGTGCTCTTCGCGCTGGTGGTGCCTCTGCTCGACAGAAAGGGCGGCGTGTCCATCGAGGAGCGGTGGGTCTGGGTGGCCATAGCCATAGTCTACATAGCCATAATCGGCTACGGCACGGTTCTCGGCTTCCTCGTGGATATACCGAAGCAGATCACGCCGTTCACCAGGATCTCGGTGCCGCCTAACTACGCCGTGCCCTACGTAGGGACTCCGCAGCCCGTAGGGCCATGATCCTTGAAGTGTCGGTCCAAGGCCTCTCCGCCACGGCTCTGGCGTACGTGGCGGCGGCGGTGGCCGTTGTGGGAGCCATTTCCGTCTACGGACTCCTCCAGGTGGACAGGCGGTGGGCCTCCTACGCGGCGCTGGTGTTCGAGGTCGTCCTCACGGCGCTGTTCGCGTACACAGTGAATATAATATATGCTCTGTATTCAGCCCCCGGCTTCGGCTCCACTGCTGACGACATAGCGCTCGGCGTGACGTATCAACGGGTGGCCGCTGGCGTACTGTCGGCGATGTTGCTCCTGGCGGCGCTGGTCTCCATAGGCTACTACATGGAGCTCCAGAGGAGGGAGGGACATGAATAAGGCAGATCTGCTTATCTACATAGCCGCGGTTGTCGCGGTGGGTATCGCCCTGCTGAACGTCGCAATGATCGCCAGCCCGGCCGTGTACAACGCGTTCACCCAGGCGGGCGGATACGATAAGATATTCGGGGCCGAGAAGACCTGGGCGTTCCAAGGCACCGTGTGGACCGCCGTATTCACGCTGGCTATAATAGCTATATTGATCTACCTGGTTGAGCTGAGGCGTTATCCGGAGCGGTTCAGGAAAGGCTAGGCCCTCTAAAACCCCTCTTTTTTATGCCGTCCTTAATTGACGTACTTGCCGCACCGCAGAGCGCACGCCCATCGGGAGCGCTGAGGGACGGGTCTTGCCGAGGATTGCTATCCGCAGATACACGGCGTCCGCGAGGTCGCATCTGCCCTCCGCTTAAAGAGCATGATGCGGAAAAGACGCAGACGGCAACTGGGGAGGCTGGCGCCGGTGGAGGCGTCGGGACGGGTCGCCGCGGCGCAACGGCGCGATTCGCCTCAGCGTGCCGTCGGAGCTGTGCCGGGGAGGCCGAGAAGATCTGCACCGAGTTTAAAACCTCCGGGCGGGTTTATGTATCTATCTTCTCGGACAGCCAATAGTACAACTTTTCCAAAAACTCACCTTTATTGTACCAAAAATGTAAAAATCCCGTGGAAATCAGGAGGCCATGAGGCAAACCATCTGGCTGGCCGTGGGTCTCGCGGTCGGCCTGGCGGTGGGCGCTCTGCTGGGCGGAGCCCTGGCGCCGGCAGGTAAAACAGTTACGCAGACCGCGACCGTTAGGGAAACCGTCACGCAGACCGCGGTCCAGACTGCCATAGCCTCTGCGCTGGAGCAGGCGCTCGAAAACGGCACGTATCTGCACTTCTGCGTTTTCTGCGGCATGCCCATAAACGACACGAGGTTTTCGGCCCTCGCGATCCTGAGGGACGGCCACGTCGTGAGGACTGACGACATAGGCTGCGTCTTCCGGATGGCCCTTCTTCCGCCCGAGAAGTGGCCGGCCCTCCGGGTGTATCCAGCGGAGGACGTGCAGCGGCTTATCCAGGTGGAGAGGGTGTTCGTGCCGGATTTCGACACGGGCGAGTACGTCGAGGCGCAGAGCGCGTTCTACGTCATCAGGCAGGATATGAAGACGCCCATGGGGGACTGCGTCCTCGCCTTTAAGGACAGAAGTGAGGCGGCTAAGATGAACGCAACTGTCTACACCTACGACCAAATGCTCCAGCTGTATAGAGAGGTGATGGAGAAAACCGGCAGGCCGATGCCCAATTGGTGCAGAGGAGGAATGGGAGGTATGGGCGGCGGAGGAATGGGAAGCTAGTTTATATATTTGGCTAATAGGTTTACCCTAAAAGCTTTTTCCCATGCGGAAAAGGGTACATGGGCGGGAGAGGGGATTTCCGCGCCTTGTCTTGGCCCAGCCCGTCGCCCGCAGATCGTATTTGTTGGGAAAATTCCTCTCTCACTATCTCGCCGTTGTTCTATCCACGGCGGCTGGTTTCGGGATAGCCGCCCTCTTCGCCTCTTCAGTTCTTGGCAGCGGGGATGTGTGGACTTTTCTGAATTTTGTGGCGGTGGCTCTGGCCTACTTGGCGCCGATGTCCGCCATTGGCCTGTATATCTCCGTAACCTCCGAGTCGAGATTTTCGGCGATTATCATCGCCACAGCCACGTGGTTTATATTCACCACAGTATATCAGCTGGCTATAACCGCGGTGGACGCGGTTCTCGCGCTGAGCTGGGAACAGATAGCGTTTTCTGCCTTGGCAAACCCCGTGGAGGCAGCTAGGCTTCTATTCATCTACATCTTGGACCCTAGGTTGGTGTATCTCGGCCAAGTTGGTGTCTATTTTGCCCAAGCGTTTGGACCTTTGATACCCTTTGCGGCGTTGGCATCATTGGGGATTTGGACATTTGCATTTCTAGGCTTGGGTATTTTGACCATGGAGAAAGTAGACTTATGAGGCGGCTGTTGTTTCTTCTGCCCTTAGTAATTGCTCTGGTGGCGGTTGTCATTGTGCTATTAACGCCGGGCGAAAAACCAAATGTCCATCTATATAAGGGCCATCCTAAGGCTCCCGAGATAAACTTAAGGGACCAGTACGGTAGGCGTACATCATTCGGAGGTCGCTACATAATTCTCACATTTAGTTACACGGGTTGCCCCGATGTGGGCTACATCACTGTGATGCGGATTAACCAATCCCTCTCTCTCTACGCTCCGGACCTTCTGCCGTCCGGCAAGGCGGAGGTATGGGTTGTGACTGTAGACCCTTATGAGGACACTCCGCAAAGAGCTCTGGAGTACACCAAGAGGCTCGAATTGCCGTTCCGTTGGCTCCTCGGGAACAAGTCCGATCTGGAGCTGGTGTGGAGCGCGTACAACATAACTGTGAAGTACGACCCCACATCTGGGTATATCGCCCACGACGTGCGGGTGTACCTCATAGATCCTCAGGGGAGGCTCGTGGCGAGAATCGACGGAGTGCCTACAATGGAGGACCTAAAGTTCTTATATTCATTAATACCTTCTAGTTAGAGTTCGGATGTCGATCCTGCGACTCTGATTGGCCAGTTAGGGCGTAATACGCCGGAGATGTCAAGCCCGTCATTAAACCCGCGTAGTGGATTTTCATATGAAAAACGATACGGCGTTGGTCGAGACGGTGTAGCCTTGTTGAGATCGCAGGTGACGTGGCGATCGGCTTGCGGCGCGGGACCGGAGGCAGAGGGTGCAGGAACAACTCAAACCTGATGGCTGGCCTCATTATGGGGCGCGGCGGCCTCTCGACTTGCAGACCCCTGAATTTATGAAGGGGTTGTCCGCCGCCTCCAGCCCTATATAGGTCTCGGGTCCGTGTCCGGGGTACACGACGTAGTTCTGCGGAAGGCTGTAGAGCCTGCAGACGGACTGGACCAGCTGGCCCCAGTCGCCCAGCGGGAGGTCCGTCCTGCCGACGGATTGATAGAAGAGCGTGTCCCCGGTGAACACGGCGCCGTCGGCCGCAAGGGAGACGGACCCCGGCGTGTGGCCCGGCGTGTGCAGCACGTCGAATATCCACAGCCTCGCGCCCAGGGGCTTAGGCTCCGGTATGTCGGGGATCCGGAAGCCCCACTCCTCGGCCACCGCGTTGAGCTCCCTGTAGGCGGCCCAGTCGGCGGGATGCGCGTAGAAGGGAGCGCCCGTGGCCTCGGCCAGCTCCGGGACCGCCGCCACGTGGTCGAAGTGCAGATGGGTCGCCACGACCGCCGCCACGGATCTGCCGCGCAGCCGGGCAAGGACCTCGTCTGCATCGCCGCCGGGGTCGATCACGATGCATTCCTCAGCCGTACACACGATATACGTGTTGGTCGAGAGGGGGCCCGCCTCTACTTTCTCCACGTCCATAAAGGATATAAAGGTATCAATTTGTATATATCCATAAGGGCCGCGGTGGCCGTGCTCCTCCTCGCCGCGCTTGCGCTGGCCCTCCAGATAGGCCAGCTGAACTTCGTGGAGGTGACCTCCGCGCAGAGCTTCGCGAGCGCCCTCAAGCCGGGGCCTGTCTTGATCTACATCCATCAGCCGAACTGCCCCGACTGCGAATACCTCGAGACCCAGGTCTTCACGGACGGGCGGGTGGCGTCGGCGCTAGGCGGAGTCCACCTGGTGTTCATAGATATATCGAAATACTTCGTGAGGAGCATAAGCGCCGTCGCCGACGGGCGGGTGTACATATACTACGGCGACTCGCTCAGCGAGGTGAAAGCCTACGGCAACCAGACCATACCGATAATCGGCACGCCGACGACGATAATGGGCTACGTGGAGAACGGCACGCTCCACGTAACTTTCGTCATGATAGGCGCGGCCGACCCAAACACGTTCCTGAGGTTCCTGGGGATCGCCTACGGGCGGCAGGCCTCGGCGCAGCAGACGGCCATGGGCGAGGGCCCGCAGGCCCTTGCGCAGATAGCTCTGTCCTTCGCCGCAGGCGCCGCCAGCGTGTTTTCGCCCTGCGTGTTGCCCGTCTTGACGATCGCCGCCACGACATATCTCGCCAGGCGTAGGCTGGCGGCCGTGCTGGCCGGCATGGTCGCGTCGTACGCGGCCATAGCGACTGCGGTGTCCGCGGCGGCTACCTGGGCGGGCGAGGCGGCGAGCACGGCGCTCTACGCCGTGGGCGGAGTTCTGCTGGTGGCGATGGGGGCCGTGTTGGTTGTGGAGAGGCTGAACAGGTCGTACGCGGTCTGGGCCTCCAGGCTCCAGACGTCCGCCTATAGGGCCTCCAGGCGGGGCGTCGGGAGGATCGGGGACTTCATGCTGGGCGCGTCTCTGGGGGCCGTGTGGGCTCCCTGCATAGCGCCCTTCTTCGGCGCCGTGGTTGTGGCGAATCTCGCGGCCTCCGCGCTGACGGGCGACTACCTACTCCTCTTCGCAAGTACCCTCACATACGCCGGGGGGCTGGCCTTGGTGGTCTACCTCCTCATAACGGCCGTGAGGAGGGGCGCGGGCCGCGCCGCGAGGACCATTAAGTGGAGCTCCCTAGGCAGGAGGATCGAGTACGCCGTAGGCATAATATCGATCGTGCTCGGCATATTGCTCGTCGGGGAGGCCCTAGGCCTGGGCACGTTCTCCCTCCTCTTCAGACTTTAGAGCGGCCTCGCCCTAAATACGGGGATGGGGAAATCGCCGGTTTGTCTCCGGCGTTCTCGCGGGAGGCGGCTCCGGCCGCGATGCGCGGCGTCTCTAGTATTAACGTGGTTAAGGCGTAGCGCACATATGTAGAGGCCTTCACTGGAGTTTCCCAGAAATAGTTTCTGATTCGTTTACATTGTTAGTGCTTAAATAGTAATAACACAACCGTCTCATGGCGGATTACACGCCGCTGACATACGGCTTTGTGGCCGGCGTCACAGTCCTGGCCGGCGTAGCCACGCTGTACGCGTTGGGGAGGCGGGCGTCGTCCACGGCTTTAGGGGCTCTGCAGGCATTCGCGGGCGGCATCCTCGCCTACATTTCGCTGGATGTGGGGGCGGAGGTCGCCGAGTACATGGAGGGTTTGGCCAAGTGGGAGACCTTGGGGCTGTTTCTGGCAGACGCGGCCCTAACCACCGCCGTGTTTGCAGGCGTCCTCCTACTGCTCTCGTCCGTCGAGAGGCGGGCAGTGGCTAGAGGCATGCCCCAGTCCCTCCTCACGGCCCTCATAACGGCTCTGGCATACGGCGTCCACAACGTGGGCAAGGGCTTCGCAATCGCCGGCGCCTTGCTCTCAGGGGCCGCGGCCAACGCGCTCCTCTTCACAGTGGGCTTCGCCGTGCATAACGCCACGGAGGGCTTCGGCATAGCCGGTCCGCTGATTGGGGACAGGAAGGCGCGGGCCGACCTCAGGCTGCTCGCCGGCCTATCCCTTCTGGCCGGCCTGCCCGTTATGCCCGGCGCAGCGGTCTACTACCTCGGCATATATAGCGGGACTTTCCTCGCCGCGCTCGGCGCGGCGGCCGAGGCCTCGCTCGTCTATGCCCTGCTCCACGTGAATCTCAGCGCCATGTCCAAGCTGGGTGGCGTGTCGAGCCCTAGGTTCTGGCCGGCTCTGACCGCCGGCGTAGCCGCGGCCTTCGCCACAGAGAGCGCGCTGTTGCTGTCCGGGCTTTAGTCCCTGAGATTCAGCCGGATCTTCTTCTTCGCCCGTCTGAGCTCGGCGACTATGGCGCAGTTGGCGCTACACGGCGTCTTGCAGACCAAGAGACCGAAGGCGGGGAAGTAGTAGTGCGTGCCTAGATCCATGGCGAGGCCGAGCCGGGCCAGGCCCTCGGCAAGCACCGGGAGGGCCGCCGAATATATCCCCCAGTCCAGCTGGAGGAACTTGGGGAGCTCCCCGAGGGGGGCCTTCCTCAGCACAGCCAGCACGAGGGCGGCCGAGCTGCAGAGCTTCTCCACTGGGGCCTTTTCAAGCGGCATGGACAGGGCTTCGAGGGCCTAAGATAGTTAAAAAAAATTTCCGCGTCTAAAAGCGCCCATTTAGATGCAACCCGTGGGCTTCGGCGCCCCTGCCACCTTGCAGGCTCCGTGGGCTGGGCCCGAGGGGAACAGCTGATAGATCTTCTCCAGGGAGAAGCCAGTCTCCTTGGTCACCATCTTGATGGGGGGACACGACCCGTAGGTCTCCCAGTACTCCCTGAGGTATTTTACGAGCTTCCAGTGCTCCTCCGTCATCTGCGGTATGTTCTCCACCTCCTTAGCCAGCCACTCGGCTACTTTCTCGTCCCAGTCCTCGGCGTTCTGCATAAAGCAGTCCTCGTCCAGGAGGACCTTTTTCCCCGCCACTTGGTACTCCCCTGGGCATTTGACCGGCATAAGCCCCTCGTGTTGGGTATTAAAAATAACAATCAGCGAGAAACGTAGGCCGCCCTCGGCAGAAATCTAGCGACCGCAGACGCCAGCTCCTCGGGGATCTCCACCCCCCT
>Ga0081473_150530_pt1 | contig 71825 bp, 65 predicted proteins | sample CisSprmetagenome_FD_70977 | JGI IMG/M metagenome (GOLD analysis project Ga0081473, IMG submission 70977) | Hypoxic/sulfidic aquatic microbial communities from Cistern Spring, Yellowstone National Park, USA v2 (version 2) | ecosystem: Environmental > Aquatic > Thermal springs > Hot (42-90C) >...
ACATAATATTTATAGAAGGATTCAAAGAGCTGACAATAGGATTAAAAATAGACCTCAGCGAAAAAAATATTGATATAGACTATGAGGCCGAGAAGATATACAGATATCTATTAGAGAAAAAGTGTCTACATAAATAATTTCACAGTTTAAGAGAACAATTGATCAATAAAAAGCTTTATATCAAATGATCTCAGCTTTTTATTAATCAGCTCCTGAGGATCCATTGAACATTTTCTCACTAAAAATCGACTTATTTTTATCAGCTGATCATCATTTGAATAAATATCATGTCATCTGCTACAAGAATAAATAAAGAAATGTTGTAGCTCAGCTCTCTTTAGTCTTTAACAGTTTTTTCGTCTCCTCAATTATAAAATCTATATATTCTACTCTTATTTTAATAGATTCACTATCTAGTTTAGCCTCATGAAAACCCCACACATGTAAGTAATTAGCTTCACCCCATGATATTAGAAAATGTTTACCTAATCTCTTAGATATTTCTTTAACAGCTCTCTCAAGATCTGTGACAGTCCATCTTCCTCTACTCTCTACGCTTCTAAGAACATCTTCAATTTTAAGATGTATAGTCAATGCTTTAACACATTCTTCAGCTGCTTTATAAAGTTTCTCACTGGCCTGAATAGGATCTTTATCTATCAGATCCTTGCCTTCTTTAAGATATCTCTCGGCAAGCTCTAAATGAGACTCAGCTACAATCTCAGGATCTAGGTTCAGGACTTTTGAGAGAGAATCTAATAATACATCCTCAATAACATAGCCTCTTTTCTCAAGCTCTTCAGCTAGTCTCTTTGGTATAAAAATTTGGATGCTCGTCAGAAACACCGTATTAAGATTACTCTTAAATAAATATATTTTAATCATACTTGCGATGATCATGATCTATTTATGAATAATCTTAAAACTCATAAAGAGCTATACAGAACATGAAAATAATAAATTCTTTGAATGATCTATTATAGATTTCTGCTACGAATCATCTTATCTAGTTCTCTCTTAAGATCTTAATAAGATCCTCTTTATTAGAGATATCAATAGATCTTCCCTCAGCAAATAGTTTTATAGCTGTCTCATATAGTCTGATCTGTGGTTTTAAAGCTCTGCCTATTAATCCATATATTTTCTCTGGGAATCTATATACTATATTCATTTTAATCAGATCATCCAATAGAGATGGCTCAATACCTAGATCGCTAAAATCTTTACCACTTGTAAATGCTTCATAAAGTTTTTTAGCAAGCGTCTTAAGATCTAAGCCATGTCTTAAAGCAGTCTCTCTCATCATGTCTTGAAACTCTTTAATATTTTCTCTCACTTTATCTACTAACATATTGTTCTTTATGTAGTAGTCGATATCAGATATCCATCCGGGAAGTCTTCCAGCTATGCTGATCACCAGCTCTTCAAGTTCTCTACATTTATCTTCATCATATTTCTTTAAACTACAGTAATTCTTAAGAACATCACTAAAGCTCTTTGGATCCATCTCTCCCACAAATAGATAATCAGCTCTATATCCCATAAGCCTCTGCCATAAATATTTATTTTCTTCATCTCTAGCAAACACATATCCTTCACTAACCGTTACTATAGCTCTGATCCTGCTCCAAGGGATCTCTGAATTAAACGTGCCTGAGATGCTTGATGCGATTGTCCTCAGATCTTTCAATCTATCAGCAACGCTTGATCCTGAGTATCCTGACAGCTCATGAAATTCGTCAGCTATAATAAAAATCTTGCTATATCTAGAGATCTTCAGAGATCTCGCGATATCTCGTCCTACATCTGCGATCTCGAGAAGAGCCTGTGCAATAGATCCTAGAGTTGATAGCGACGCCTCTGGAAGGCTCTTGATCAAGTTCAAAATTTTATCTGCAGACGTCTTAGAAGATCCATAGACACTCACGCCTATACTCCCAAGGAGAATCTTGCCCACTCTATCTTTTACATCAAAATATATAGAATAAACTTTTCTAAATTTCTTAGATCTTGTTGTTGTGAAGTATCTAAGCAACTCACTTTTGCCAACTCTTCTAGGCCCGTATACTATTAGAAGAGAAGGATCATATTCTCCGCTGAATATCTTCTCTAATATTTCCAACTCTTTCTCTCTACCGTAAAAACAGATACCGAGTCTTGTTATATAATTATCAGGACATTTCATATATCTCATATATAATATTGTAAGATAGTTTATTATCTGTTGATAAATTGATGAAGACTATAGATGAATCCATGGTTTCTCATTTTGCTAATCATTTGTGTATATCATCTTCTTATTCTAACATCTTCAGTTTTTATGAAAGGGATCGTCATGACTCCTCTGAGAATAGTTGATATGATGAAGCCTATTCTGAGGCCGTCTACACCGTATGAGGCGACAAATCTATCCATTAAAACTCCTCCTAATATAGATCCTATTGCGGCTGCTATGCCCTGAGAGAAGTTTAGAAAAGCTAGATGTGATGCCTGAAGATTCTTCACTGACACCTCGTATACGTATAATGTTATGACTACATTTCCGATCGCAGAGAAGGGTCCCACGAGAATATTTGATAGATAGATCATCTCAATATTAGGTGAGAATGCATATGCAAATGGAGGTATTAAAAAGCCTAGTCTGCTTATGATTATAAGTTTTTTAAGACTTGTTCTAGGTATTATCTTCATGAGAATATATTGAAAGATCATTGTTGACAATGTTCCTAAGATATTTAATATTGCAAGCTCTGCCACACTCATTTTATAAAGATTTCTCTGAGCAACTGGGAAATAAGGCCATGCAAATGACATCACAAATATATATCCTGAGAACGCAAGATCAAATTTTATAAAAGTCTTGTTTCTAATTATCTCTTTGAATACTCTCCAAACGCTTGGGATGACCTGAGATCTTTTCATACAGTTATCAATATATAATAATCTGATCCATATCAAAGATCCTGCGAGACTTATCACTCCAGAGAATATAAATATGATCCTAAGCTGATCTATTGATGGATTTATTATGAAAGCCACTATCAGAAAAGCCAGTAGAGCAGTTGCTTGAGACAATAAAGTGACTAGACTGAGAACTCTACTACGAAGATTTGCATCAACAAAAAACACTCCTATAAAAGATGTGAATGCAAGTCCCGCCAGACCTACTACGACAGCTCTTAAAGTATATACACCAACTAACGCCACAGGATCTATTATGAGAGAGATTATAATCCAAAGTATTGATGCTGTCACAGAAGTTGTTAATAGAAAAACGATGTATCTACCAACTCTATCGATCACAGGACCTAGAAAAACCTGTGCTGTTGTAGGCATAGAGTTTACAGAAAACTGAAGAATTCCTTGAAGAACTCCTGAGCCGCTTAGAGCCGCAAGATAATACCCCATATATGGTGCTGAGAAGTTGTCTGCTAATGATGCTAGAGACTGTCTCAACATTATCTCTCTAGAGATCTTATTATTATCAGAACATCTCTCATCATTTGTCGACAACTATGTATTCCTCTTTCAGCATATACACTAGTATGTTCATCAGTTTTTAAGCATTAATTAATAAATTATCTGAAAAGATCTTATGGAAGCTCTTTCTCACTTCTCTTCTTCTGATCTTTTATTCTTCTCATAACATCCTCCGGTAGAGAGACATCTTCTCTTCTGAGAGATACTGGTCCTATAACTATCATTCCTTTTCCATTTATAATATCAATCTCATACATTCTAGTGTCATGAGCTGTCTGTCTCATCTTCTCAACTAATACATATCTTTTTAAAACTCCTCTTCTAACAGATCTTCTGAATCTTATTATTCCATCAGCGACATGTTCCACGCCGAAGCCGAAGGCGTCTCCAGTAGTGATGGCGTACTGACTTATCATAAGTGTTGTGAAATCCCATCTATAAAGGATCCTTTTTACCATATAGCTGTATTTTCTGGCCATAGCAGGTTTGTCAAGCCAGAAGGCGCTCATACTATCAATCACAAGTCTGGCTCTTCCATAGCCAAGTCTCTTTTTAGCCTCAATAATCTTCTCAACAAGACGGTCAACATCGATCTCATCAAGACTCCATTCGTCAGCTCTTCCTCTCATGAGAGCATCAATAATGATCATCTTCTCTTCGTCAATTGCTTTCTCAAGATCCATATTGAACATCTTTGCCTGTCTAATTATGCTCTCTCTACTCTCTTCAGTCGTGACATAAATCACTTTATCATTATCTAAAACGCCTCTCCAAGCGAAATGTATTGAGAAAATAGTTTTTCCAGTTCCAGGCTCTCCTGTTACTGCAACAAAAAATCCTCTAGGGATCCCTCCTCCTATTATAGGGTCGAAACCTTCTACACCAACACTAAGTCTCTCAATCTCTTCTTTAGATCTTCTCTCTTCAATATCTTCTTCAGACAAACTTCTCTCATAAACATATATTCCTTATAAAAATTATATATGTCTAGTCTGATGATACTCTGCTTATTCCTCCATCATTAACTACTTTAATAACATGATCTGCTTTCTCAATAATATCTTCATCATGTGTGACGACAATGACCTGATCCATTCCACCTGATATAGTCTTTATAATATCAAAGATCATGACTCTCATATCTTTATCAAGATTTTGTGTGGGCTCATCAAGAATCATGAATCTAGGTATTCTCCCTGTTAATACTTTTGCAAGTGCAAGTCTCATAGCGATTGACAACATAGTCTTCTCACCACCACTTAAATTATCAACAGGTCTCACAAGATCTGTCCCATATATTATGTTTATATCAAACTCATCGTCTACAGAGACTCTGAAGCTTCTCCCAATCTCACTTAATATATCATTGATCTCTTTCTCAAGAGCTTCTCTAAGCATGTAAGTCATTTTTCTCACAATCACTCCATCTCTCTTCATAAGATCAGTCAGTTTATCAAATATCTCTCTTATCTTTTCAAGTCTATTCTTCTCCTCCTCAATACTTCTAAGCTTCTGAAGCTTCTCTTCAATATCTTTTATAACATCTCTCAATCTATTGATCTCTCCCTCCAACCTGTTAAGATCAGAGTTTTTAGGCTCATAATCTTTTTTAACAGCCTCGATCTCTCTGTACATCTTATTAATAATATCATTGAAAAGATCTGTCAGCTCAACAGGATCTTTATTAACATGATCTTTAAAACCGCTTCTAATCAGAAAATCAGCCACATGTCTTTTAAACTCATCTATAGAACCCTTATATCTCTCAAGATCTTTCTCAAGTCTGTATATATCGCTCTCAAGAATCTTCTTCTCAGCAAAAGTCTTCTCATAATCTTCAATAATTTCATCAATTTTTTCAACACAATTCACATCTATATCAACAAGATCTTTAATAAGATCTTTACATAAAACATTTTTCTCCAAAAGATCTTTATCGATATTCATCAGATTTATCTCAAGATCTGAAAGTCTTCTCTTGTTCAACTCATAAGATCTTAAGATCATTTCTAAAGTAGATAAGATCTTCTCTAAAATATTCTTTCTATCCTGAAGAATCTTCTCTCTAGCAAAGATCCTGTTGAGCTCCTCCTCATGATGTCTAAGGATCTCTTCTCTCCTCTCTTTATTAAGTGGAGAACCACATATAGGGCATCTATCACTTTCTCTAAAGTTTCTTATGAAACTAGACAACATATCTCTCAAAGCCTGTAGATAACTTATCTCTCTCAAGATCTTGTTGATATAATCTTTCAATCTCTCTATAATGTCTACAAATCTATCTTCATCTAACAATCTCATGATTATATTAATAAGATCTTTGTCATCAACTAGCTCAAGAATCTTCTTCACGTGAGAAATATATTCTTTATTTATCCTCTGGATCTCTTCAAAGACTTTTTTAAACTCATTTGAATAACGATCTTTTTCTTTATAAAGACTCTTGATCTCATCTCTGATCTTTCTGAGACTATTAATCCTCTCGGTGTTGTATTTAGATAATCTGTTGTTAAGCTTCTCAAGATCAGCTTTTTTCTTCATAAGATCATTATATTCTCTGATTATCATCAGCTCTCCAAATATCTTCTGAGCCTCATCTCTTCTCATCTGAAGATCCTCAAGAGTTTTTCTAAGTTTTTCAACTTCTGAGCTGAGTTTATGATATCTCTCTTCTCTCTCTTTAAGAACTCCTCTATAATTAGAAAGATCCTTCTCCAGCTGTTCTTTTCTGCCGAGCTCTTTAAAAACTTCTTTAAGCCTCTGATCTATTTCTTTAATCATTTCTCTAATTTTTTCTCTAGCTTTCTCAATTTTGTCAAGACCTATCAGTCTCAAAATCCTCTCTTTTCTTCTTGATGAAGGTTCCAGCAGTATCTCATTGATATAGTCTTGTCTAGCTATTATTGTTGAAGTAAGGATCTTTGGATCTGAAATCTCAAGGATCTTATAAATCTCTTTTGCAACATTACTTCTCAAAGCCAAGACCATTTGTTTTGGACGTATCATTCTGAGAATATCTTCGGAGGATCCTTCGGAAGATACTATTCTATGAACCTCATACATGTGGCCTCCTCTACTGAATAAGATCTTTATCTCTCCTCTTCTGGCTCCCACTCGGATCATCTCACTCTTTCTTGTTCTGACAAGCTCTTCTGAGGCAGGCCCGTAGACTAGCAGCGCATATACTATGCTGTCTATTATAGAGCTTTTTCCAGCACCATTTGGACCTATGATCACGTTGAGACCTCTGCCAAATTTGATCCTGCTTTCTCTATGAGAAAATATGTCTTTTAAATATACCTCCTCGATAAACATTTTTTACAACCTCGTCTCTCTAATGATCTTGTGGAGTTTATCTAGAAAATCTTTATCTTCTCTTAATCTATTCATCAAAGTCCTCTCATCAATCTTCTCATCAATAAAATCTCGAATCAGCTCAGCAATCTCTCTATCACCGAATACTTCTGTCAGAACTTTATCAAGTGAGAATCCTTCTGCCCCTTCTTTTATACTATATGAGACAGGTCTCTCTTCTTCAGCATAGGATATACTATCGATCTTAAATATGACGTTTTTATCAACAAGATCATTAAGTTCTTTAATTAATCTCTCTCGCTCCAAAGATCCTTCTCTTCTCAATATATGTATGACGAGAATAGGCGGCTTGACAAACTTTTTATTTGAAAGACTCTGTATCTTCATAATGGCATCCCTATGATCTTTAGCCTCAATATATATCCAAGGTCTAGTCTTGGTGAGTCTCCTAGGTCTATATCTGATCTCTTTGTCTAAAACATCTATTATATACACGTATCTATCAATAAAATTATAATTCTCATCAAAAGCCTCTCCTTTGTTAAGAGCTTCTGTAGATCCTGGATACACAGCTATTGAACCTCTGATCTTGTTCTCCCATCTTATATGAAGATCTCCCAGAGCTATGTAGCTGAAGTATTCTATATTTGGTGAAGAGCTTAACATAGGAAGCTCACGTTCTCTACACATATTCTCAGTCCAGCCTAGATAATCTCTCATAGGCTCACACACAAGCTCATGGATCAATGCTATTCTAATTGTCTCTCTATCTTTAACAGGGATCTTCTCTTCAAAAAATTTTCTCGAAATCTTTTTAGAGTAGCCATATATCTCAAGATCTCTACCATACTCATCTTTCAAAACCTCTCTCCCAACATCTCTTAGAGAAAGAATCTTTAGAAGACCTATCTTCTCAAAAAAGCTTAGAGGAGAATCTTTTATAGTTCCAGGAACCTCGTGATTGCCTGCCACAACATAAAAGCCTATGTTTTTATCTCTTAACTTCTTAAGGATCTCATATGTTCTTATATAAGTCTGTGGAGGAGGATCGCTCTTATCAAACATGTCGCCAGCGTGAAGAACAAGATCCACCTTCTCCTCAATAGCTATATCAGCAACTTCATCAAAAACATCGTAAAGATCCTTTTCTCTCTCAGGGAGATTCCATCTTCTATGACCTAGATGAGTATCTGCGACATGAAGGATCCTCATTAGATCATCCTCAGAATTGAAATTCTGATGGCATAAGATCTTTTCTCTCCTTCTTTTCTGAGAAGTCTCTCCATTCAGAGACAAGATCTGGTGAGGCCCCAAGTCTCTTACCTGGATGTCTATCTATAGCAACCAACGCTGGGAACCTGCCGATCCATTCTCCCATTAGAATGCCCCATCCAGTTGGTAGACTAGGCAGTGTTCTGGCAAGACTCTCCTCAAGATTATCTGCTATAGACATGACATTTTTAATATCTTCTTGTTGAACAAGTTTTAAGAATAAAAAGTTCTGGATCTGAGAGGATATATCTGGATCAAGAGTTCTAGGTCTCTGACTAGCGATTATAAGAACGCCGCCAAATTTTCTTCCTTCTCTGGCAAATCTTTTAAGACTTTCTCTAGCAACACTTGGGCTTGTAGATGATATGAATAGAGGAGCCTCTTCAACAACTAATACTGTGGGAGGCATTCTCACCTCTCTATATCTAGTCTTGAGTCTCTCTAAAAGATTGTCTGCTAATATTCTCAGAACCCAGGCCTTCTGATCATCTGTCAACACTGAGACATCATATACCACTATCTTTCCTGGAGAGATCTTTTCTAAGACATCTGTTGCATAAATATTTAATATGGGATATGATATTATGAAGTCTGTCAATCTATCCTCAATACCTTCATAAACTCTTCTCTCGCTACTATCAGCATTTTGAGCTCTGAGATATATCTCGAGTAGGAGAAGAAGAATCATTTTTTTAGTCTGATCAAGTTTTGAAAGCTCTGAAAGATCCTCTATATTGAAAAGATCCTCTGCATATTCTCTGAACAAATTTGCATATGTCTTCATCTTTATATTAAAAAGCTCTTCAACAGCTGTCTCAAGACCTATGTTTTTCTCTCGAGAGATTTTCACAAGATCTCTTCTGAATGATATTAAGATCCTTTTGAGATATCTTCTCTGTTTAGTAGCCTGAGGATCTCTTATAATTATGTGACTCAAAACGTCAGGTCTCATAGTGAGAGGATTAATCTCTGCTTTCACAATAACAACTTTATCTATAGACCCTTCCTCAGGAGTCATATTGACATATTCGCCGTGAACATCAAATATGATCACTGGAGCACCTATTGATGATAATCTATCTGCTATAACTGCCACAGCATTGCTCTTACCAGATCCTGTGGCCCCCGTGATCAATAGATGTTTAAACAGTTTATTCGCTTCAACAGCTACATCTATCTCCTGGATCCTTGCTAAAGAGCCTATTCTTATAAGACCTCTCGAAGGGTCAGGTCTTTTATATACATATGATAAAACGTCTAGAGACCCTGAATCAATTATTTGAAGAGGTGTGTTTGGAGGAATAGGATATATAGGTGTTGAAGCCTCTCCCTCAGAAACATCAGCGATCACATATATGCTCATTGGAGAATACTTAGGAGTCTTAAGCTTCTCAGGCTCAACATCTTCTCTGAGAAGACTTAATGTGCTGAGAGGCATGGCAGGCTGATAACCAACGTTTGTCACTACGCCAACAACTCTTCTATTAACCATAGATCTTTTTCTTCTATCTCTGACGAGAAAATCTGCATACACATATGTTCCTATTGGCACAGGAGATTCTGAGATGGCCTCAGCATTTGCTGGAGTAAGAGATTGTGTCACAAAACCTATTATATTCTCCCGACCGCTCACAGCTCAAGCACCTCTCTGCCTGTCTCAAGATTTATGCCATATATGTAAAGCAGCTTCTGAAAATCTTTATAACTTATCTTAGCCATGTGATGAGCTTCTCTAAGAGGCTCTGGATATCCTCCTGGGCTCCAGAACATTATTTTTCTAAAAATCTCTCTCAAAAGATCTGTCTTGTTAGCATAGTCTCCGACTAGACTTATCTGATACATTCCGCCACCTCTTCGAAAGACTGCATAGAAGATAGTGACATGTTTAATGTCCTCATCCTCAAGAATCTTCTCTCTCACATTATATACAACAGGGTCTGAGAAGCCGGGCTCTCTCACGCCTTCTTTAAAAACGTTTTTTCTTCTGAAATATTCATCAATCAAGATCACGTCTGGGACAAGTATATTTATCTTCTTATCTTCATGAGATATATAGGGCATAAGCTTCTGATTATAATATGTTCTAGTCTGAGTCTTTGATATAAATATCAGATTGTTCTCTCTAGACAACTCTTTGATAATACTGATCCTTTTTCTCCAACTCTCTTTAAGAGGCTTATAAAATTCTTGTAGAGAAGACTCATCTTCCTTCTTGAATCTATACGGCAGAAATCCTCTTCCAGACCCGTCCATTAGAATGATGATATCTTCTTCATCTACAAAATCGTTTACACATAGATATGCTTTGTAGCCAAGTTCTATCTCAATATCTTTAGACTTGTGAGACAAGATCTTTTTAAGCTCTCTGATGGGCGGAGAAGGAGATCTAAATCCTTTCTCAGCATCAACACCTGGCACAGCTAGAAAATGAACATCGCCATCGCTATCAGAAACTAGACAGCTTCTAAGATCAGTAGATGACGAATATGGTATTGCAACACCTCTCACGAGATATAAATATGCGAATTTAAAGATCCTTGATGTATAAGAAGAGTCTACTCCTATAGCAACACTGTTCTGAGAAGCATCTTCTCTATGCCACTCAAGCTCTCCATCAAAGTCTATTTCTAAAAATCTGAGCATCAACTCATTTATCTTATTTCTTATCAACTCAACACGTTCTATAATATCAGGTGTTGCCATGATATCCAGATAAATATTTTATTAAAATCTATTTTAGGATATTCATATTCTCTCTACACAGATACCATGTCATGGATCAAGAAGTTCTATGTGATAGTAATACCATTTAAATCTTTATTTTTAAAACATGATAATGATAATAAAACTGTTAGAATAATAATGAGAGCTGGAGATAATATTAGATCATTAATACGTCATATAGTACTTTCTTAGGATCAGCTTGTTAAGATCATTAGTAGACCTAATGTTAATGTGAGAATGCTTATTCCAAACATAGTCTCTGTTCTATATCTTCTTGCTAGACTAAGCAAAGTCTTTATAGTCGCCAGTCCAACTAATGCTGAGACTATAAACATAATCATTATACTGTTCAGAGGTTCTGAAGTTAATACTTCTCTACTTAACATGTAGACAGCGACTAACGCTCCTGAATTGGCGAATACTGATGCTATAAAACTTATCTTCATAGACTCTTCTAAAGAATATCCTAGATATAATAATGTTGTTATTGTGATCCCAGATCTGCTTACTCCAGGAAGAGCCGCCAGACCCTGTGCCAGTCCGAATATCATCATGTCTCTAAGTCTAATATCGTTAAAACCTTTAGATCCTTCTCCTCTAATCTTTTTATATAATAAGGCCTGTGTCAATAGCAATAGTCCTATCACAAGAGTGGGCATCCCAGGATTGAGACCTTCTCCTAATAATTTTTTTGAGACAACATATAGTGGAACCCCGATCAATCCTGTGAACAATGTTGATATTATGATAAATAGAAGAAGTTTTTTATCATAAAATATATTTGAGAGACTTCTCCAAAAGTATGTTGCTGCAGAAGCTACAGTGCCCCCCTGAAGAGCAAGACCGATGCTATATGAGGTTGATAGTGTATAGCCGAATACATATGCTGAGACAAGCATCACAACTGTCTTACTACTTACGGGAAGCCACTCAGCTACTCCCTGTAGAATTCCTAGAACAATATAGCTGATGTCGTTCATCGCAACCTTAGATATCTTTATAAAATAATTTAAAAATATGATATTCTTAAAAGACTACATCTCTCTCCTAAGGATCTCTCCAGATCCTTCTCTCAGAACAATTCTTCCATTTTCAGCAACAATTCTCCCATTTATAATCACGTATTTAATTCCTCTTGGGTATGAATGAGGATTTTCGTATGTTGCTGTATCCTCGATCTTGTAGAAGTCGAAGACCACTAGATCAGCCTTAAAACCAGGTCTTATAAGACCTCTGTCCCATAGTCTTAATTTTCTTGCTGGTAGAGAAGTCATTTTTCTCACAGCCTCTTGAAGACTTAACAGCTTCTTCTCTCTAACATATCTAGCTATTATTCTTGGGAAAGTCCCGTATCTTCTGGGATGAGGTTTTCCAACACCGAACCTTCCCACTGAGCCATCGCTTCCAATAGCAACCAGCGGGCTTGAGATCACTTTATCAACATCTTCTTCATTCATTCCAAACAAGATCATTCCAGTGGCAATTTCGTCATCAATTAATAATCTGACTATCGTCTCAACAGGGTCTAGACCAAGCTTCTCAGCGATTTTATCAATTCTCAGACCCTCAAGATCTTTATGAGAAGGTGAGTATGAGATCATTATGTCGCTCCATGATAAATATCTCTCTTCAAGAAGAGATTCTCCTAGTCTCTCTCTAAGGATCTCTAGAGCACCGGACTGTCTCAATCTCTTAAGAATATCTTCTCTAGATCCTTCTCGAAATTCTCTGGGCAGAAGTGTGACTAATGATGTTGATGATGCAGTATATGGATATGCATCTGCAGACACATCATAGCCTCGTGAAGAATATTCTTTTATAAGTTGTAGAGCCGTATCAACCTTCCCCCAGGCAGGTCTTCCACTAGCTTTTAAATGAGAGATCTCTACAGAGACGCCTGCCTCCACACCTATTCTGATAGCCTCTATAACAGAGTCTATGAGACCTACTCCTTCGTTTCTCATATGAGTTGTATATATGCCATCATATTTTGCGGCTGTCTTCATCAGTTCTATAAGCTCATTTGTGTCTCCAAACATGCTGGGCACATATATAAGGCCTGTGCTCATTCCAAAAGCTCCTTCTCTCAATGATTCTTCTAATAATCTCTTCATCTCCTCAAGCTCTTTCTCAGAAGCTTTTCTATTCTCATATCCTATCACAGCAGATCTTAAAGTCCCATGACCTACTATAGGAGCTATATTTATGACAGGCCTCTTCTCTCTCACAACATCAAGATATTCTCTGAAGCTCTCCCATCTCACTTCTATCTCAGGATAATCTTTTTTAACAATTTTCTCAAACTCTTTTTTATTAAGATCTGTTAGTGGCGCAGGTGACGATCCACAGTTTCCTATTACTAACGTCGTGACACCCTGCAGAACATAATTATCGGCTGTAGGAAGATCTATTATCGAGATGTCGCTATGATTATGAATATCTATGAAACCTGGAGATATGTAAAGACCTTTTGCATCTATGATCATCTCCGCCTTCTCATTTGATAAATCCTTGATTTTTGCTATGACGCCGTCTTTAATTCCTATATCAGATTTGAAAGGAGGAGATCCTGAGCCGTCTACTATTACTCCTCCTCTAATGATTATATCATACATGTTCTCACCCTACTCTCTTTTGATCTCTTCAAGATATTTTGATATGATCTCTTGGTATTGGAATAATATTGGTGTTCCGCCAGTATGAATAAATAATATGTTGCTTCCTTTTTTAATAACATTTTTATTCACAAGATCTATTAATCCTGTCATGGCTTTTCCAGTATAGACAGGGTCTAGAAGAATAGTCTCTTTAAATGCCACATCACTGATCACCTTAACAAGATCTTTATTTATAACTCCGTATCCTCCGAAGGTATAATCGTCATACACTATAATCTCGTCTCTAGAGAATCTTATGTCAACATTCAGATATCTGGCTCCTTCAAAAACAAGCTCATAGATCTTCTCAATGAGATAATCAGCTTTTCTCCCAACGCTTATTCCGATAATCTTCGAATCTAATCCTGTAAGGATCTTTCCTAACAAAAGTCCTGCCTGAGTAGCTCCTGTCCCTGTGGCGGCGACAATATAGTCTGGCTTGATGTTCATCTCATAAAGTTGTTGTAAAATCTCAAACATAGCATATGCATAGCCTAGTACTCCAGGAGCCATAGCTCCTCCTCTGCTGATTATATAAGGTCTTCTACCTCTTCTCTCAAGTTCTGAAGCAATCTCTCTCATGATTTTCTCAGCTTCATCAGGATCTTTAGCATCAATAATTTTAGCATCAAATAATCTATCGATCAATAGATTCCCCCTAAGATCTTTAGAGTCTTTAGAGCCTGGAGGCGTCAGGACCAGATATACGTCTCTGCCAGTTTTTCTTGCGAAAGCAGCTGTGAGTCTGGCGTGATTAGAATGATAAGCTCCTGTGGTTATCACTGTGTCAGCATTTTTTCTCAGAACATCTCCGAATATAAACTCTAGTTTACGTATCTTATTTCCTCCCAACGCCAGATCCAAAAGATCATCTCTTTTCACAAAGATCCTTACGCCAAGCTCTTTTCCTAAAACGCTCAACTCATCTATTGGAGTGATCCTTTGAATAACCCTGTAGCGTGGCACATCAAAAAATTTTGAGTAATACAAATCTGTCGCCAGAATAATATGATGTCTTACTTATATTTTAAGATTGTCATAATATATTCTGGCGCCTCTTATGAAGTCGTTGTCTGAAGAAGTTATTGAATACACAATTGATGTATTAAAAGATCTTATCTCTATACCAACTGTTAATCCTCCTGGAGAGAATTATAAAAAGATCTCTGATTATCTTGAGAAAAAGCTTTCAGAACTTGGTATGAAAACTGAGATCATAGAGATACCTGAGGATTATCTTGACAGATACTATCCATATTCGCCTGCTCATAAAGGCTATCCCAGATATATAGTGTATGCACGTATTGGAGAGGGCAGGCCTCTCATACATTTCAATGGTCATTACGATGTTGTTCCTCCAGGAACAGGATGGTCTAAAGATCCTTTTAAACCTTATGTTGAGAACGACAAGTTCTTTGGAAGAGGATCTAGCGATATGAAAGGCGGTATAGCAGCTGTGTTAGGCCTTATCAAGCATTTAGTTGATAACAAAATGATCTCTGGAAAAACTATTGAGACAGTTTTTGTCCCAGATGAAGAAGCTGGCGGAGTAGGAACTAGATATTATGTTGAGAAAAAGATCTCTGTGCCAGACCATGTTATTATCGCCGAGCCGACTTCTCATCGTAGAATAAATATTGGTCACAAAGGCATGGTCAGAGGCGTTGTGAAAGTATATGGTAAACAAGTTCATGGAAGCGTCCCGTGGAAAGGTAGAAATGCTTTTCTAGATGCCGCAAGAATATCATTAAGATTCTATGAAGAGTATCAAAAGATCCTTACAAACAGAGTGACTAAAGCACCCGTGGAAGCTCCAGAGGCTAGACATCCAACTATAAATCTAGGTGGATATGCAGAGTCTACTAGTAGAAAAGATAATATAGTCCCAGGAGAATTTATCTTCAGTTTTGACAGAAGAGTCATCCCAGAAGAGAATATCACAGATGTTGAGAGAGAGATCAAAGATCTTTTCAACAGAATTGCTCAAGAATATAATGCGAAGATTGATGTAAACATCTTAAGCTCAGTTCCTCCATCATTAACATCGTCAGAATCAAAAGTTGTTAAAATCTCAAAAGAATGTGTTAAAGAGGTTCTGAAAATAGATCCTTGGATAGGAATTAGCTATGGAAGAGATGACGGAGTATACTATAGATCTATAGGGGTTGAGACAATAACATACGGGCCTGGAGTAGAAGGCACAGCTCATATGCCTGATGAATACACATCCATCTCTGACATAGAGAAGGTTCTTAAAACATATTCATGTATTATAGAGAGATTAAGATGATCATATCAATTTATTATTTTATACATCATCATTATCATGAGAAATAAATTGTATCACAACAATTTTTTCAGAAAGATCATAATTTTCACTCTCTCAGCATCCATAGTCTCTGGATTTGTCTATAGCGTGATCCCTCCATTTCTCAGACTAATAGGTTTCACAGGATCCTTATACGGGATCTATGGAATGATAAGCGTCTTCACAAGTCTCATAGGAACTTTGACGGGAGGTTTCATAGCTGATTATCTCGGCATCAAAAAACTTTTTTATATAAGCATAATTCTGATCATCTCAGGATTTATATTGATCTCTACAGCTGAGGTAGAAAACATTTTCATAGGAGGAGGTCTCTCAGGACTTGGATCAAGCTTCTCATGGATAGCATTTGTAGTGTTAGCATCAAAAATGTTTCCTGATGAGAAACTAACAGAATCTTTCTCATATATAATGGGCTTCAGCTCCATAGGATCAGGTGTTGGACTATTCATGGGATGGACTCCTGTAGTTTGTAGCCTGTTATTTTCAATAGAATTATTCTCTGTGTATAGATACGGCATATTATTCTCAGCATTTATAATGATGATATTCATCTTCTCGTTAAACATTTTATTTAATGATGATATTCTGATGAAGAAAAACGAAATTTATGCAAAGAAAAAATCTTTAGATAAGAGCCTTCTGATCATATTCATCAAATTATCTCTGATACAATTGATAATAAGTTTTGGGGCAGGCCTCTCTATACAGAATATCGATTATTATTTTGTTCTCAAATATAAGACGTCAAGTGGAGAACTTGGCAGCATCTTAGGTCTTCAGAATATTCTCATGGGACTTCTAATGTTTCTTATGCCATCATTAAGCAGAAGATTCGGAGGTCCTCTCACTGCCTATGTGATCATCTCTTCGCCAAGCATCATACTTATACTTCTCATGACGTTCACAAATAATCTTTTGATAGCCTCCGCCATATATATCGTAAGAACGATCTTGATGAATGTTGCAAATCCTCTCTATGAGGCTTTTCAAATGAGACTTATACCAAGAGATCTTCGTGGAAGAGCAAGTTCTGTCCTTGGAATAGTATGGCAGTTTCCAGCTGGGCTGGGTAGATATGTGGGAGGACATCTGTTAGATATAGATCTTGAGCTTCCTCTACGTCTGACAACAATATTATACACGATAGGTCTTTCAATGCTTGTCCTATTATTTAGAGATGTTGACAGAAGAAGTATCTAGATGATATCTTCAACATCTTTTTATGCTTTCTCTAAGTCTCTCAGCATTCTCCTCAGGATCATAATCATATGTGAAGTTTCCACCACCGATCTCCATTCCAGCGGCATATTTAAGTTTGTTCTCTTCTCTTAATAGACCATAGATCTCTATATGAAGATGATAATACTCGAATACTTTTTTAAGTGGAGATTGATGAAGAACCATTATATATGGAGTAGATTTGCTTGCGAAAAGTTTTTTAAAACCACACAATGTTTTTCTAAGGATCTCCGCGAAAAGATCTATCTCTTCATCATCTAGCTCTGTGAGAAGACCTATATGTCTCTTAGGATATATATGTGCCTCAAAAGGCCAGTGAGAATAAAATGGCATAAATGAGATCCATCTCTCGTTCTCTGTAAGGATCCTTATTTTATCATTTTTCTCAACCTCGATCAGGTCGCAGAAGAGACATCTCTTATTCTCTCTCCAATATGCTCTGGCACTCATGATCTCTCTCATAACTCTCGAGGGAACTATGGGGAGAACATAGATCTGGCTGTGAGGATGTGTTAATGAGACTCCTATCTCACTTCCTTTGTTTCTAAACCATAGAAAATATTTTGCATATTTCTTAGCAGATTCTTCTCTTATTTTATCAATTATCAATCTAATGATCTTTGCGATATGTTCTTTAGGAAGATCGCTTATATCATCAAGATCATGCTCAGGCGTCTCTATAACAACATAACATTTTCCCACAGCTCTTCTCTTTCTATAGAAATAATGTGGATGAGGCTCTGGAGCATCTTCTCTAAGCATTGGATATCTATTCTCTAGTATAAGAACATCCCATCCATATCCTGTCTCAGGAGCTCCTGGACAAAACGGGCAGAAGTTTTTAGGCTGCCAAGGTCTTCTTCTTCTAGCATCTGAGACCAGAACCCATTCTCTTAACGTAGGATCCCATCTAAGCTCCATAAGATCTTTTTTATCAAAATCTTTCATCTACTCTAACACCTTCATCAATCCTCACAATCCATCCTCTGGAAACAAGCTTCTCATCAAGCACTCTCCTAAGGATCTTCTGAGCCTTCTTATGATCATCTGCTAAGGCAATTATAGAGCCACCCATTCCAGCTCCAGAGATCTTTGCTCCTAGACCTCCTAGATCAATAATTTTTTTGACGACAAGATCTATAGTCGGCAGACTCACATCATATAATCTGCTTAGAAGAGAATGTTGATATGTCATTATGACCCCTAGAAGTCTTAATCTATCTTCAGTCAAAAAGATCTTTTTGTTAAGAAAGATTCTTAGTTCATCAACAAGATAACTCATGCTCTCAAGATCAATTTTCTCTCCACGTAATATTCTCAAGGCGTCTTCAGTAGATCTTTGCATTTTCAATGTGAATAATATTCTGTTTCCATATGGATAAGGCATGTTAATAAGATAATGCTCAATCTTCTCAAGATCTATATCCTCCCACATAGTATCATAATAATGCGCCCCAAGACCTCTCTTAAGATCTTCCGGCAGAACATTTTTTAAAAGCTCTAATGCATAATCAATCTCTCTCTGTCTCTTAGGATGTATATCACCAGTGCTATGTCTAATACCAGTGTCTAAAACTATGAAAACTCCCTCATTAAAGTCTATGTTCTCAACTCTATAGGGAGGTCTTGTCTCTATCTTCACCACTCCTCCAAAGGCCGACGTATATTGATCAAGTCTTCCACATGGTATCCCAAGAACATCATGTTCAGCTATGTAAGCAAGCTCAGCAATCTGATGTATGTCGAGACCTAGTTTAAAAAGCTGATTCAAGCCGTATATGAGAGATACTAACAATGTCCCGCTGCTCCCCAGTCCAGATCCTATCGAGACCTCACTAGATATATAGGCGTAAAAAGGCTGGATCTCGAAATTCTTAAGTCTCAAACTTATCACAGAAGCTCTGATATAGTTTCCGAAAAACTTTTCTCTTAAAATCTCTGGTCTGTCAGGTGAGAATGTGTCTACATATCTCTCACCAAGATCTCTCATATTTCTAGAGATTATCACATTCTTATCAGAACGAGATCTTCCTAAAACAATATATGTTCTCAGATTAATAGCTGCTCCAACAACCGGAAGACCTTTATAATCTTGATGAGTATTTAGAAAATCTATTCTGCCAGGTGCCGAGACTATCAACTCAGGATCTGATGAGAAGAACTCTCTGTACTCTTCAACAAGATCTTTTGTAAAGATCTTTGGCATGTTCATTTCTCATCTTCTAAATAAACTAGCTTTACTAAGAGTATTATAGTTTTATAGATAACGAATCTCATAGCTTAATTTACATATCTATTTTTTAAAGAAACATCTAAACTGTATGCATATAAGTATCTTACTCCTAGAGGCATCTTTCGGTCTATTTTCATAATCTCATGTAAATTGTTTATCAAGGTTTTTCATAATCTGGCCATTAATGAGTCTGATGGCTATAATTTTTAATATTTCTTAAAAAATTTTAATGAGATATCTCTAAGGGTGGGGCGTCCATTATGAAAGGATCTTATAAAGATCTTATGGATATTCTAGAGAAACTGGTTAGCCAGCATCCATATATATTGTTAGGTGTTGATCAGAGGGAGAGGATAATATACTATACTAACGAGGGGGGATTCGCCAGCATATGGATTTATGATCAGAAGGAGAATATTAAGAAGAGAATTACTGACTACCCGATATTATGGGCTTCTGACGTCTCCAGAGATCTTAGGAGACTGGTTTTTACTAGAGATGTTGGGAAAGGCAGAGAGCTTCAACATATTGGCGAGATAGATCTTTTGAATGATAAAGTGAAGATCTATGATAATATAGAGCCTATGAGGATCTTTAGTTTCGCAGTTGATGAAGAAAAAATTGTTTTCACAGGAGCGACTATGAAAGACATAGGTCTATATATGATCAAGAGAGACACTGTGGAGAAACTTGCTGTGATGCCAGCTTTTGCATCTGTAAACGATGTTAGAGAAGATCTGATTGTCGGCTCAGGAGTTTTGATGAAGAATCCTAAGTCTTCAGAGCTTTTCATATATAATATCTCGACAAATAATCTAGAGGTTTTGACGCCTAAAGAGGGCAGTGTCAATAGAACTCCTATAATCTTGAGTGATAGAAAAATTCTTTTCCAATCAAATTATCAGGATCCTGACAGGATGAGACTTGTAGAGCTAGATCCAGAGGCTAGATTGTTTAGAGAGAAGATTTTTGATAATAAAGATCTTGAGAGATATGATCCTGTGGAGTATATATTTATGAGAGATTTTAATGATAAGATCCTTGTGATAGGAAAGAGAGAAGGAAGATCCAGAATATTTGTCGACGGCGTCGAGATAAACACTTTGAAAGGAATGATTCTTGGGTCGTTTCTATTTAAAGACAGGATCTATTACACATATACCAACATATACAGACCCGCCAGAGTAATAATATATGAGAACGGAGTTAATAGAGAGGTCGTTGGATCAAGAGTTGATGAAGATCTTGAGAAGAGATTTGGTGATGTAGAGTTCACATACATAAGATCTTTAGATGGTCTCAAGATCCCTGTGTATATAGCTAGAAGCAATATATATGATCAGACGAAGACTGGTGTAGTATATATCCATGGAGGCCCCTGGTCTGAGGTTGCTGACAGTTGGAGCATAATGATAGCATCTCTAGTAGCCATGGGCTTTAACGTTATAGCACCAAACTTCAGAGGGTCGACAGGTTATGGAGAGAGCTTCAGATTGCTTGACATCGGAGATCCTGGCGGAGGAGATCTTCTTGATATAGAGGCTTCTGCAAAATATGCGTTAGAAAACAAACTTGGTGAAAAACTTTTTGTGATGGGATACAGCTACGGAGGATATATGACTCTTTGGACAATGTTCAACAAGCCAGAACTTTTTGAATGTGGCGTCGCTGGTGCGGCAGTAGCTGACTGGGAGGAGATGTATGATCTAAGCGATGCAGTATTCAGATCTTTCATAGACATATTGTTTGACAACAAAAGACATCTTCTTAAAGAGAGGTCTCCGATAACTAAGGCTGAGAATCTTTCGAAGCCTTTATGTATCATTCAGCCTCAGAATGATACTAGAACTCCTCTGAAGCCTGTCATGAAGCTTGCCATGAAGCTTCTGGAGAATGGAAAGAGTTTTGAGATGCATATAATTCCTGACATGGGTCATATAGTAAGCTCTATAGATGATGCTGTGAAAATACTTCTTCCAGCAATGATATTCTTCAGAAGATGTGTTGAGAAAAACAGATAAATTTTTATATAATTCTGAACCTTATTTTTCTATTCTTAATAATATCATAGACATATTCAAACAGATCTACACATCTGACAGGCTCTCTACATTCTATACGGCCCACAGCTTTTAATAGTCCTCTTATAAATGAGATCTGGATGTTCTGAGTAGACTCTTCTGAAAAATTGATCTTCATGAGAATATTTTCATCTCCATATACAAGTCCTGACGAGGTCAACACGATCCTGGCCCCCGGCTTCTGTAGAATTGTCACAAGCTCATTTAGAAGTCCCATATATTCTTCTGCAGTGCTGAAGTATATCTCAAAAACTATCTCAAAAGACATTTTCATCCTTTTTAATTTAAGTCTCTCAAGTATATATATGAGGTGATGTGATGAGCTATGTTGAGTATAGACACGTCTTTTATAGACCTCTTCATCCCAGGCCCACGATAGTCATAGGATCTTTATGTCCTGGAGAAAAGATCAATTTTATGCCTGCATCATGGAACATGCCTGTCTCTGAAGAGCCTCCCGCTATAGCAGTGTCAGTCTATAGAGAGACTTTCACATATAAATGTCTTGAGTATCATCCTGAGGCAACTATAAATGTGGCGACAATTGATCAGTACCAACTAATTTATGATATAGGAAGTGTGTCGGGAGAAGACGTTGACAAGATATCTAAATATAATATCAAAACTGTGCCGAGCAAACTGATCAAGCCTCCAGGTCTCGAAGGGTCGTTGGCAATCTACGAGACAAAGATAATTAACAAGCTTGATATTGGAGAGACAAGGATCTATGTTTTTGAGGTTCTTCTAGTGAAAGTTTTAGAAGGATTTGTAGACGAGTATGGACCTCTTCTAGATAAAACCAATATTCTTCTTCATGGCGTTGGAAGAGTTTTTTATAAGGTTGATCCTAAGAAGATATTTGCTAAAAAAAGATGATTTTTCAATCCATATATAATCCTGATTAAGATATTAATAGATGACGGTCTTGAGGGATAGATCTTGGAGAGAAAATCTTTGATCAAGGAGAAGGCTTCTTCGTATATAAAAAATAATCTCTCTAGATACATAGATCTTTTGAGAGAGCTTGTCTCAATACCTTCTGTCTCAGCATATGCTAAAGATGAGATGAGAAAATGTTCTGAATATATCTCAGATGTTTTGAGAGAAAAAGGTTTTAAAACAGAGATCGTCAGTGGAGGAGGTCATCCCGCGGTTCTTGCTGAGATAGGGAGAGGATCTAGGACGATCTTGATATATAATCATTATGATGTTCAGCCTCCAGATCCTTTGGATCAATGGTCTTCAAATCCTTTTCAACTTGATATCAGAGGAGAACATCTTGTTGGAAGAGGAGTAGCTGATAACAAAGGAAATATTGTTGCTAGAATAGCCGCAATAGACTCTATCTATGAACATATTGATGAGCTGGGTCTGAGGATAAAGATGTTTATTGAAGGTGAAGAAGAGATCGGCTCTCCAACTTTAGAGAAGATCGTTGAGATGAGAAGAGAGTGGCTGAAGGCTGATGGAGGCTTCTGGGAGACAGGTTATCTTCGTAGAGATGGAAGGCTAGGGATCTCGTTAGGATTTAAAGGCATGCTTTATATAGAGCTGATCATTAGAGGAGCTTCTAGAGATGTTCATAGCGGGAATGCTCCTCTGATCCCTAATCCTGTCTGGAGAATGGCTAGACTGCTTACATATCTGAAGAGAGAAGACGGATCTATACTTGTCCCAGGCTTCTATGATGATATTGATCAGGATTTTATAAGAGAGTCTGAAGAGATCATTAGAGAACTTGATTATGAAGAGCTTGAGGAGATGAAGAGCGAGCTTGGGCTTAAAGAGTTTGTGAGAGGATTAAAAGGTTTGGAGGCTCTTCGAGAGCTTTACACAAGACCTTCTCTAAACGTCTCAGGATTATACTCTGGATACACAGGCAGAGGCAGCAAGACTATTGTGCCATCAACTGCTGGCGTGAAAATTGATATAAGACCTGTCCCAGGCCAAGATCCTAAGAAGATCTTTGATAAATTAAAGGAGTATCTTGAGAGATTAGGCTTCACAGATATAGAGTATATAATTCACAGCTCTTATCCCGCAGGTTATACAAAGATTAATGAGAAGATCGTGAGAAAATCTATTGAGGCTGCCAAAGAGGTTTATGAGAAGCCTCCTGTCATAACTCCTCTCTCAGCCGGGTCAGGACCTATCTATCTTTTCACAAATATATTAAGAATACCTATGACCGGAGCTGGAGTAGGTTATTACGGCTCGAGAGCTCATGCTCCAGATGAGAACATAAGGATCAATGATTTCATCAATGGAGTTAGACATGTCGCATACACCTTAATCAACTTCTCTCTAGACTGATTCTTCTAATCAAATGATCTATGTGAAGATCCCTGTTAAAAGTTACTTATCGACTAATTTTTAAACTCTGAAGCAGTTTTAATATCTCGGTTGTGATTGTTATGAGAAGATCTGGAGATCAATTATTTAAAATTCTAAGTCTCATAATAATCTCTCTGATAATACTAGGAATCGGCTCGGCAATGTCGTTTGTAAGTGGTCAGCAACAAATTGTAGAGCTTAAGATCGGAATGCCTGATCAGATTGATAATTTCAATCCTCTCATAGGAACTTTTGCTGCTGCAGGTTTTGTAAGAGGATTATTATATGACACGCTTCTATATGTATATAATAACGGCACCTACGGCCCATGGCTTGCTGAGAGCTATTCTATTGATACACAAAATCTGACTATAACATTTAAATTAAGACCTAATCTGAAGTGGCATGATGGATATCCTCTCACCTCAAAAGATGTTGTGTTCACTTTCAATCTGATCTTGAAATCTAATTACTCTGATAAACTTGATAAATGGAACCTTAGAAAATATATAAGTGATGTATATGCATTAGATGATAGAACAGTTGTCTTCAAGCTTTCACAACCTTTTGCACCAGCATTATTCTATGTCTCAGCATTGATACCGATTCTCCCAGAACACATATGGTCTCAGGTTGATCCTACGACGTTTAAGAACATGGATAATCCCATCGGAAGCGGGCCATTCAAATTCTTAAGATACACGCCAGGTGTATCAATAGAGCTGGTTGCAAATCCAGATTTCTTCTTGGGCAAGCCTAAGATTGATAAAATAACAATTATCTTGTACAAGAGTACTGACACACTGATGCTTGCTCTACAGAGAGGCGATATAGATGCTATAACAGCAGCTACAGTCGCTCCAGAACTTGTTCCTGTGCTTATCAGAGATCCTAACATAAGAATTGTTATTCTAAACGGCTCTGGAGTTCTCAGATGGATAGGTTTTAACAATGATAAATATCCGTTTAATATCAGAGAGTTCAGAGAAGCAATAGCATATGCTGTTGATAAAAAAGCTCTTGTGAACACAGTCATGTTAGGATATGCGTGGCCAGCAACTGATGGATGGATACAGCCTTTATTCGGCATATGGTATGATCCAAACGTCACTTACAGACCTCAGAACTTTACAAAAGCTAATGAGATATTAGATAGTCTAGGCTTTAAACCAGGTCCTGACGGCATAAGAGTGACGCCAAACGGTACAAGACTCAGCTTCACAATACTTACAATATCAGGCGTAACAGAGTTTGAGAGAAGCGCCGAGCTGTTAGCAGGCTGGCTTAAGAAAATTGGTATTGACGCGAAAGTATCAGCTCAGGCTCTTGGCACAGTTGATCAGTTGGAGGGCGTCGGAGATTTCGACATTGGTTTCATGGGGATAGGAATGTCGATAACAACTGATGTAGACTGGTATTTATATGAGAGATTCCACAGCTCACAGGCTCCGCCAATAGGTCAGTATGCTGCTAGAAACTGGGCTAGATATAGAAATCCTGAGATGGACAAGCTTTTAGAGCTTGAGAGAACAACAATGGATCCTGATGCTAGAAGAGAAATTGTATATAAGATCCAGGAGTTGATAGCAAAAGATCTTCCTGTACTCACATTATATGTCAAGTATTCTATGACAGCATATAGAACTGATAGATTTGTCAATTGGAACGAGGCTGAGGGCCCGACGAGCAAGATATCATTATTACAAGTATCTCCTAAAAAACCTGAGATCATAACACAGACACAGGTGGTGACACAGATCACGACACAGACACAGATAATTGGTCAAACAGCTACTCAAGTAGTTGTTCAGACACAGGTGGTGACACAAACGCCGAGTGTTCAGACTGTTGTTCAGACTGTAACAGCACCAGTGTCAACTCCGGCGCCATCTATCTCATCAGATGTGTTAATCGCTGTGATTGTCGTGTTGGTAATAATCATCATAGGTCTAGCAGTCTATCTTATGAGAAGAAGATAAATATTTTTTGAATATATTTAACATAATCTGTTTTTTATAAAGAGGGCTTGTATATGAATCCTTATATATATAAAAGGATCATAAGATCTATCGTGGTATTCTTTATAATTCTCATTATAAATTTTATTCTTCCAAGAGCTATGCCTGGAAATCCCGCCTCAATACTTGCTAATCAATATAATCTTCCTGCCTCTACTGTACAAATATTGATAAAAGAGTGGAAGCTTGACGCACCATTATATGAGCAGTTTATAGCATATATAAAAAGTCTTTTCACAGGACAGTGGGGATATAGCTATCAGTATTATCCCAGAACTGTCTACGAGATTGTTATGGAGAGACTTCCATGGACTCTTCTTCTTCAGGGCACGACAACAGTCACAGTAGGTTTGACAGGTATTCTTCTAGGCATATTAGCTGGATGGAGAAGAGGCAAGATCTCTGACACACTTATAACATTGTCAGCTGTGATAGTATATGCTATACCATATTACTGGCTTGCTCTCTTGCTTCAATATTTCTTGGGATACAAGCTGAGGCTATTCCCAATCAGTCAGGCTCTCACGCCGGGGGCTGTATATAATTCATGGTTTGATTATGTAGTTGATGTGTTAAGACATCTTGCTCTGCCTGTTCTCGCAGTCACATTAACAGCCTACGCCTCTTACACGCTTGTAACAAGAAATACCATGATAGATCTTTTAGGCGAAGATTTCGTCTTTGTATCAAGAGCTATGGGGCTTCCTGAGAACAAGATCATGAGAATGGTGGCCAGAAACGCTATGTTGCCACCGATCACTATGTTGACTATAAGAGTCGGCTATATAATTGGAGGAGCAGTGATCACTGAGACAATATTCTCATATCCAGGTCTCGGATATCTTATTTATCAATCAATTATATATAAAGATTATCCAGTGTTGAACGCTGCATTCTTCATGTTGTCAGTAACGATCATACTGGCTAATCTAGCCGCGGACTTCATATACATGTTTCTAGATCCGAGGATAAGATATGGAGAGAGGAGATGATCTTTGCCTAAGAAAGAGAGCATCATAAAAGCGATAAACATGATCATTATTAAAAATCCTAAAGGTCTCGCTGGAATTTCGATAGTATTATTCTTCGTCTTTATGGCTATTCTTGCACCATATATAGCTCCATATGATCCTTATGCAGTAGTTGGAAAACCTCTTCAGCCGCCCTCACCACAACATTGGCTGGGAACCAATGATATTGGTCAGGATATATGGAGCGAGGTTTTATATGGCTCAAGAACAAGTCTTTTAGTAGGTCTCACAGCACCATTCATCGCAACTTTAATAGCACTTGTCTTAGGATTGTTGGCAGGCTATAAAGGAGGCGCCATTGATGACCTGATCTCTGGAGCAATAGATATAATGCTTGCGCTACCTACACTTCCTCTCATAATTATATTGGCAGCATATCTAGGTCCTAGTCTTTTTAATATAATTCTTATATTAGCATTCTTCGGATGGGCTGGAGGAGCAAGAGTGTTCAGAGCTCAAGTGATGAGTCTTAGAAGTAGAGAATATGTTGAGGCTGCAAGAGCTTTAGGAGCCAGCGGCATGAGAATAATGTTTATTCATATACTCCCCAGTCTAACACCTATAATATTAGCAGACATTGTCATGGGGGCAACCTCAGCAATACTCACCGAGGCCGGCCTAAGTTTTCTAGGTCTTGGAGATCCTACTGTAAAAAGCTGGGGGCAGATCCTTAGACATGCCGAGGCTTCCTATGCTTTACAACTAGATCTATGGCTATGGATCTTTGTTCCAGGACTGTTTATAGCATTATTAGGAACAGGCTTTGCATTAATAGGATTCGCGATAGAGGAATATGTGAATCCGAGAATAAGACAGAAGATATAAAAATCTGATGTTTAATCCTTAGATCTTTTTAATAAATTTATATCTCTCATAGATCATCTCAATCTTTCCATCTCTCTCATAAAAGACCGCCGGAGTTTTAGCTCCTAAACTAGGTGAATAGAAGACATACTCGTTTTCACCTATCTTCTCAGGGACGAGAGGAATATCCCAGACAACATATTTCCCTCTAAACGTTATATATAGCAGAGGACCTCTTCTCTCAATCTTCACTTTCATAGTCTCTTTATAACTTACATAATCTCCAACAAGCTTCTCATAAACTCTCTCATGAAGAATATAAACAAGCTCTTTCTCAGGATCTCTTCCCAGCATAAGTGCGAGAGCATACTGGCCTATGAATGTTGGTGAGTATCCAGGCGCGTTTGTCAATACTGAAACTCCTATTCTCTCACTAGGTATATATCCTAGGTAAGCATTATATACATGGACAGATCCTCCGTGTCCAACAAGTTTCCTCCCAAAGAAATCTGATATTATTCTCAGACCTAGTCCATAGCCTTCTCCTCTGAAATATCCTCCGGGAGTCTCTATACGGATCTTCTCCATCTCCTCAATACTTTCTCTACTCACAATCTCTTTGCCGCCAGATCTTCCTCTGTTTATCAACATCATTATATATTTAGAGAGGTCTCGAACATTACTTAGAAGACCTCCGTCAGCTGTTATGCCGTAGGGGAATACTGATCTTTTTAAATTGCCGTCACGATCAATCACATATGGAGTTGCAACATTAGGATCTTTATCAACATCATTTTTATAGAAATATGTTCTTCTCATCTCAAGAGGCTCTAAAATTCTTTTTTTAACATACTCCTCGTATTTGACGCCTGACAACTTCTCTATGATCATGCCTAGAAGAACATATCCTTCATTAAGATAATAATATTGTCTACCGGGAGGTGAAACAGCCCATTTATCAGCCTCTCTTAAGAATGATATCATGTCTTCATGAGATGCTATTGGAAGCCATGTAACATTCTCTTCACCAATAAAACTTCTTATATAAGCCTCTGCATATCCTAAGGCTGGTATTCCGCTTGTGTGAGAAAGTAGATGCCATATTCTGATCTTCTCTCCTCCAGGCCTAAGATCTATGGGGATATATTTATCTACATAGTCATCTAGAGAGATCTTTCCTTCCTCAACAAGAGTCATTATTGATAATGCTGTAAATGATTTTGTTATAGAACCTATGCCATATATAGTGTCAGGATCTGCAGGAATAAAATTCTCAAGATCTCTATATCCAAATCCTCTCATATATATGATCTCATCGTCTTTTATCAATGATATTGTGAGACTTGGAAGTTTTGTCTTAGAGATCTTCTCTAATATAAAGCTCTCGAGTTTATAAAGATCTTTCAATATAATCTCCTACAAATATTAACTCAAAAGTTTATATTCTCTTATGAGCGTATTAGAAATGATTAGAATCTTTGGAGACAAAATTTTCGTTGGAGAATTTGATCTTGAGAAGATCGTTGAGAACTATGATACTCCTTTCTATATATATGATCTAGAGGTTGTTGAGAGAAGATTCATAGGACTGACAGAGATGTTAAGAAATTATTATGAGAATAACGGAATCAGTTTTAAAATTCTTTATGCATTAAAAGCTAATTCTAATCCTGATATAGTCAGTCTATTAAGAATCCTTGGATCAGGCTTTGACGCAGCATCTCCGTGGGAGGCTGAGACAGCTATTGAGCTAGGCGCACGTTCTGATGATATCTATATCACAGCTCCAGGTCTCTCCAAGAAGGATCTTATGTATGTAGTTGATAAAAACATTAATATAAATATTGACTCAATGACCCAGCTGAATAGATTGATAGAGCTTGGATATAAAAAGACTATTGGAGTAAGAATAAACCCTGGTTTTGGAGCAGGTTTTCATAGATATGCCACTACGGGAGGAGAATATGTCAAATTCGGCATAAATCTTAATGAGCTGGATGAGATCATCAGATATGCATATAGGAAAGATGTTCCTGTATCAAGAATTCATTCACATGTAGGCTCAGGAATAATGGATCCAGATATACATCTCAGAGTTTTGGAGAGGCTTCTTAATATATCGATTAAATATGAAGATATTAATGAGATAGATCTTGGCGGAGGATTCGGGATCTCTTATGATGATGATAGAGACTATCCTTTTGAAGATTTCTTGAAGAAATCTCTTGCGTTAATAAAAAGATCTTTGGGAGATAAAGAGATCAGGATATTAATAGAGCCGGGCAGATATATTGTGGCAAGATCAGGACTTTTAGTAGCTAGAGTAACTGATGTGAAGAAAGCTGGAGACAAAACAATAATATTAATAGACACAGGATTTAATCATTTTATGAGACCAGTTTTATATGGAGCAAGACATAGAGTTCTTGTATTAAGAAAAATAAATTGGGAAAAAAAGATTCGTGCGGATATATATGGCAATCTATGTGAATCAACAGATTTCTTAGGCTTAAACATAGATCTTCCGAAGATAGATGTTGATGACATAATAATCTTCATGGACACAGGAGCATACGGCTATTCAATGGCTTCAACATATAATCTGAGGCCTCTGCCATTAGAGATAATAGTGTATAAAGACAAGATTAAATTGTCTAGAGAAAGATTTCTGCCAAAGATCAAGATAAACATCTGATCAAGTTTTTTATTCATATATAAATATTTTCAGAAAAAATTATGTTTATAATGATATGTTTATATATGGTCTCTATAGTCAAATCATGTTTATATATTCTTTTAATGAAGTATAAATATTTATAAGATTGTTATTACATGATCTATAACCATAGTTAGAAGTATTATTTCATTTCTTTTCGTATATTCTGAAATAAAACTTATTTGTATAAGCTTATATATTTTTATAAGAAAGTATTATACTTGGTGAATTAATGAGACTTTTGAACCTTGAGAAGTTATTAGTTCCAGTAGGGTTTTTACAGATCTCTCCTGAATTATGTAAAGGCTGTGGGTTCTGTATAGAGTTTTGTCCGAGAAACGTCTTAGAGTTTTCTGAAGATGTTAACTCTAGAGGATATCATTATCCTATAATCAGAAAAGGTATGGAGATGTCATGCTCAGCATGTGGTATGTGCCAAAGGATCTGTCCTGACTATGCTATTTATCTTGAGAAAGTTGAGAAAATCCCTGCTAAGAAGGTGATTAGATGAAGAGTTTTCATCCGAGGCTTCTTAAACCAGGGAGATATTTTATGCAAGGCAATATAGCTACTGCAGAGGCAGCTCTTATAGCAGGCTGTAGATTTTACGCTGGATATCCGATCACTCCTTCAAATGAAATTGCCGAGTGGATGTCTAGAAGACTTCCTGAGGTTGGCGGAGTATTTATTCAGATGGAGGATGAGATAGGCTCTATAGTAGCTGTTTTAGGAGCTTCTGCGGCAGGCGTCAAAGCTATGACAGCCACGAGCGGGCCTGGCTTCAGTCTTATGATGGAGAGCGTTGGCCTGGCATCTATGATGGAGATCCCAGCTGTGATTGTTAATGTCATGAGAGCAGGCCCGAGCACGGGCATTCCCACTTTGGTTGGTCAAGGAGATATTATGCAGGCTAAATGGGGTTCTCATGGTGACTACGAGATCATTGCTTATCTACCATCAAGTGTTCAAGAGGTTTTTGATATGACTATAAAAGCCTTCAACATGGCTGAGAAATATAGAGTTCTCACGATAGTCCTCTCAGACCAGGTCATTGGCCATATGATTGGTAAGCTTGTGGTTCCTGATTATGAAGAGATCGAGATTATAGATAGAGAGCTTCCAGATGTTCCTCCAGAGAAGCTTGTTTATCCATTTGATAACTCTCGTTTAATATCTCCAATGCCTATAGCAGGTGCAGGATATAGAGTCAACTATGATAGTCTGACACATGATGAGAGAGGATATCCCTCGGTAGATAGAGATGTGTCATTTAGATTAGTATCTAGATTAGTAAGAAAGATTCGTGAGAATGAGAAGGCAATTGCAGAATGGGAGGAGTATTACACTGATGATGCTGACATACTTTTAGTTGCATATGGATGTACAGCAAGATCTGCGAAAGAAGTTGTGAAGAAGCTTAGAAGAGAGAATATTAGAATAGGATTGTTCAGACCTAAGACCGCGTGGCCATTCCCATGGTGGAGAATGAACGAGCTGTCTAAAAGAGTGTCTAAGATCGTTGTTGCAGAAATTAATATGGGTCAGATGCTTCATCTGGTGAGAGAATATTCTGCCAGAGACGTAGAGATTGTACATGCACCTTATGCACCTGGCTATATGCCTCCTCCTAGTTATATTGAGAATATTGTACGAGGTGTCTATGGGGCATGAGCTCAAGCGATAGATTCAGATTGAGAGAGTTTGCAGTAACATCATTAACAAAATATTATGAAGGTCTTGAACAGGTTATCAGAACAGATAGAATGCCACATATATTCTGCCCAGGCTGTGGTCTTGGAATAATTTTGAAAGGTCTTGCAGAAGCTATTCTGAAATCAGGCATACCAATAAACAGACATGTAGGGGTCTCAGGGATCGGATGTACAGGTCGTCTCCCAGGCTATCTGAGAATTGATGCTTATCATGTCACACATGGAAGAGCTGTGGCGTTTGCAGTAGGTCTTAAACTGGCTAATCCAGAGCTTGAAGTCACTGTAGTAGGTGGAGACGGCGACATTGTGACCATAGGAGGAAATCATTTTATACATGCTGCCAGAAGAAATCATGATATCAATGTTATAATAGTCAACAACTTTATCTATGGAATGACTGGAGGACAATATGGAGCCACGACGCCCACAGGATCTTATACAACAACTTCTCCATATGGTCATGTTGAGTATCCTTTCAACATTCCTCTGTTGGCATATGCTTCTGGAGCAACTTTTATAGCTAGATGGACGCCTATTCATTATGCTCAGATGGTTGATGCGTTTCTACAGATGTTTGAACACAAAGGATTCGCAGTTGTAGAGATAATAGCTCCATGTGTATTATATGGTGAGAGAAATAGATTCCCTTCATACACTGATATGGTGAAATATTTCAGAGATAGATGTGTTATTGATCATGAGGCTGATCTTAGGAAGATAGGGATATCACTAGATCCTAAGGAGCCTCTTGTGATAGGAAACTTCTATAAAGTGAGGAGAAAGACATATGAAGAACTTTATAAAGAATTGATCGAGAGAGTTTCTAAAGAAGGTGCGAAAGAATGATCCTGAGGATCAGAATAGGAGGATTAGGAGGTCATGGAATACTTCTTGCGGGAAGAGTGTTAGGAACCGCAGCAATATATGCTGGTTATGATGCTATAATGACTGTGGCATACAGTCCTGAGCAACGTGGCGGATGGTCTAAGGCTGATCTAGTGATATCAGATAGCGAGATAGATTATCCATATATTGATGAGGCTGATATTCTCATAGTAACTACACAAGAGATGTTTGAGAGAGAGTTTAAGTCTCTAGTCAACAACGGATATCTGATATACGAGTCATCGTTGGTGAAGCCTTCTCAGACGAGCCTTAATGTGAGAAGCATAGGGATCCCGGCGATAAGTCTTGCAGAAAAGACTGTTAAAAGAAGAATTGCTATGAACATGGTTCTTGTAGGAGGTGTCACAGCATTATCAAAAATAATAGATCCTAAGCATGTTGAGGAGGCCATAAGATCTACTGTCAGAAAAGGTACTGAAGAGATGAATGTGAAAGCCATGTACGCTGGATATGATTATGTGAGACAGTTATTGTACTGATCAGGTGATAAAAATGAGTGAATCTGTTCTTGTTATTGGCGGAGGCATTGCAGGAATACAAGCGACTCTTGATCTTGCTAACTCAGGAGTTAAAGTGATCTTGGTGGATAGATCTCCTACGATAGGAGGTAAGATGGCTCTTTTAGACAAGACTTTTCCAACACTTGATTGTAGTATATGTATAGAAGGCCCCTTGATCTCTGACGCAAGCAGACATCCAAATGTAGAGCTTTACGCACCTGCTGAAGTAATAGAGGTGCAAGGTGATAAGCCTCCTTATAAAGTTAAGATCCTTGTTCATCCAAGATATGTGACTGATGCATGTACTAAATGTGGCAAATGTGCTGAGGAATGTCCTGTTGTTGTCCCCTCAGAATTTGATGGCGAAGTTGGTGCCAGAAAAGCAATATTTCTACCATTTCCACAGGCTGAGCCCGGCAGATACATGATTGATATATACAACTGTCTTAACAAGCCTCCTAATTATCTGCCTTGCGACAGATGTGTCAAGGCATGTGATATTAAAGCAATAGATTTTCTGATGAAGCCTCAGATCATTGAGAGAGAGGTTTCTTCAATAATTATCGCCACAGGATATGAGCTTATTGATCCTTCGAAGATCCCGTGGACAGGTTATCAGAAGTATCCTGATGTTATAACGTCATTTCAATGGGAGAGAATGATAAATGCTGCAGGACCTTCTATGGGCCACATCGTCAGACCCAGCGATCATAAGGAGCCCGAGAAGATCTTGTTCATATCTTGTGTAGGCTCTAGAGATCGTAGATATGTTCCTATATGCTCAGCATTCTGTTGTACATATCTTCTTAAACAAGCTATACAAGCAAAAATGCATAAGATCAAACATGTGTCAATACTTTATATGAATGATATAAGAACATATGGAAAAGGTTTCGAACATTTCTATAGAAGAGCCAAAGAAGAGGGCGTGGAGATATTATTTGGTAAACCTATTGGAATCTTAGAGAGAGACGGAAGAATCATTGTTAGATTTGAGAATACAGAGACTGGAAATATTGAGGAAAGAGAATATGATCTTGTGATTTTAGCTCCAGCTGTGAAGCCTCCTAAAGAGATTGATAAACTTGCGAAAGTCTTAGGTGTAGAATTAGACGAGTATGGATATATAAAGACCTCACCATATAACCCGGTGGCAACATTAAAACCTGGGATATATGTCGCTGGCTCAGCATCTCATCCAAAAGATATATGTGACAGCGTGATAGAAGGTGGAGCGGCTGCTGCAATGGCTCAGAGAAGTATTAGAATAAGAAAATGGCCTTATAAAGAGTTTAAGCCTGATCCAGAGATCAGATTTGAAGAGCCTAGAATAGGAGTGTTCATATGTCATTGTGGAACTAACATAGCTGGTGTAGCAGATGTTCCAAAACTTGTTGAGTTAAGCTCTAAACTTCCAGGGGTAGTTCATGCAGAAGATCTTATGTTTGCATGCTCAAGATCTGGTTTAGACAGAATTAGTCAGGTAGTACGTGAGAAGAAATTAAATAGAGTGATCGTGGCGGCATGTAGTCCAGCTACTCATCTTAGGTTCTTCAGAGATGCCGCAGCAAATGGAGGTCTTAATCCTTATATGGTTGATATGGCTAATATAAGAAATCTATGTACATGGGTTCATCCTGATACTGAGACAGCGACAAGAAAATCTTTTGACATGATCAAGATGGCTGTTGCAAAAGCTCATTTCTTAACTCCATTAGAGAAGATTCGTGTGCCAGTTATTAAGAGAGTTTTAGTCATAGGCGGAGGACCTTCAGGTCTTTCAGCAGCTATATCAACTGCTCGAGCAGGTTTAGAGACTATACTTGTCGAGAAAGAGCCTGAGGTAGGAGGCTTCTTGAGAAGAATTAAAAAGATAGCGCCATCAGGCGTTGATGCCAAAGAGATGTTGGAAGAGCTTGTTAAAGAAGCTAAAGAGGCAGGCGTCAAGATAATGACTAATACAAAAGTTGTCGAAGTCTCAGGCTTTATCGGACAGTTTAGAGTTAAACTGAGCAACGGATTAGAACTTGATGTCGGAGGAATAATTGTTGCTGTAGGCGGAGAGCCTTATACGCCTACAGAATTTGATTATGGCGTAAGAAAGAATGTTCTCACAACCCTCGATCTAGAGGAGATGGGCATAGAGTCACTTGGCAAAAGAGTTGCGATCATAAATTGTGTAGGCTCTAGAACTGGAAACAGAGGATGCTCGAGATTCTGTTGTCAGCTGGCTGTATATAAGGCTCTTGAGATTAAGAGAAGTGGTAGAGAGGTCGCGGTAATATATAAAGATCTTATGTTATACACTCCTGAGGCTGAGAGACTTTATAAAGAGGCTGCAGGCGAAGGAGTTCTCTTTATAAGGATCCCGAGAGATGCTGATTTAAAAGAAGTCATCAAGATAGGAGATGATCATGTGAAAGTGTTTGATAGAGAGCTTAGAGAAGAGATTGAGATACCTGTGGACAATATAATTCTTAACATAGGTTTGATGCCTAGCAAAAGTATTGATGAGATAGCTAATATTCTTAGAATATCTAAGGATAGAGAAGGATTCTTGTTAGAAGCTCATCCAAAGCTTGGCCCAGCTGAGAGTCTTACAGCAGGAATATTCTTGGCAGGAGTCGCGCAAGGTCCTAAGACTATATCAGAGAGTATTGCACAAGGCATGGCTGCAGCCTCGAGAGCCATATCAGTTCTAAGCATAGGCTATGTAGAGAAGGATCCGTTTATACCACAGCTGGATAGAAGCAAATGTAGATTATGTATGTTGTGTGCAAAAGTATGTCCATATGGTGCTTGGAAGGGCGAGGTCGGCAAATGGATCGAGTTTTCACCAGCGGCATGTATGGGATGTGGAAACTGCGCATCTGAATGTCCTCAGGGAGCTATCAAGATACCTGCATTTACTGATGAAGATATATTTGCTCAGATAGATGCTGCATTAGAGGAAGAGCCTGAGAAAAAAGCTATAGTATTCACATGTGCATGGTGTTCATATGCAGCATCAGACAATGCTGGAATATTGAAACTTGAGTATCCAGCCGTAGGAAGACCTATCAGACTAATGTGTTCATCAAGAGTATCATGGAAACATATTGAAAGAGCATTTGCTAAAGGAGCTGCCGCAGTAGCTGTGACAGGATGTAGAATAGGAGACTGCCACTATATAACTGCCAACTATCAGACTGTAAAAAGATTCGAGCTTTGGAGAAAGAGACTTCAGAGCCTCGGCATAAGACCTGAGAGACTTCAGATGAGACTTTTCGGAGCACCTGATGTCACTGATGTTGTGGATCTTATGAGAGAGCTTGAGAAGATAATATCAACAGTGACTCCTGAGGAGATTAAAGATACTATGAGAAAGCTTTCTAAATCTATTGTCAAATGAGGTGAGCCTTATGAGAATCAGCTATGAAATCAGAGATAGACTGATGAGAAAATCCTCAAACACTTTAGGACTATGTTTTCAATGTGGCTCATGTACTGCCACATGTCCTCTCTCAGTAACATCGTCTGCTTATATAAGAAAAATAGTTAAATATGCACAATATGGTGTGATCCCTGAGGACGAGAAAATTATAGAGATCCTTTGGAGATGTACTACATGTGGTATGTGTGTATCCTCATGTCCTAGAGGAGTTGATATTCCAAGTATAATAAGAGGTTTCAGAGAGATATTATCTGAGAGAAGAATACAGGATCATAGGATTACAGAGACTTTATGGAGATTATATGAGGCTGGAAATCCATGGGGATACGGCTCTGGCGAGATTAAGAAGTTCAGATTAAGTATGAAAGATTTGTTTGAAGAAAAAACTTCTCAAAAGCCTGATTACATCATATACTCATGTTGCTCAACTGTTATAGATCCTGTGTCGCAAAAGATGACAAGATCTATTGCTACTCTGCTTAAGAGACTGGGCTTCAATATAAAGATCCTGGATCCTATGTGTTGTGGAGACGTGATATATGAGGCTGGCGAAATAGCTTTTCTAGAAGAATATGCTCAAAAAATTTTTGATATAATAAACAGATTAGATAGCACATTAATAACAGTGTCGCCTCATACACATTATATGCTTAAAAGAGTATATCCAGAGCTAGGCGTCAAAACAAATGTAGAGATCATACATTACACACAGATTCTTAAGGAGTTGATTGATAAAAACAAGATAAAACTCAGATCTTCTGACAGAGAGACTGTCGTAACATATCACGACCCGTGTTATCTAGCTAGATATCTAAATATCGTTGAAGAGCCTAGAAGTGTTATAGAGAATATTCCAGGAGTAAAATTTGTTGAGATGGAACATTCACGTGAAAACACTTTATGTTGTGGAGCTGGCGGAGGAAGAATATTCTCTGAAGAAACTGGCGTAAGACTTGCTAGATATAGACTTAAAGAGGCTGATGATACAGGTGCAAACATGATGACTACTGCGTGTCAATTCTGTGTCAGAATGTTTGTTGATGAGATGAAGATATTCTCATCAAAATATATTAATAATATAACAGATCTTTCTGAGCTTATATTATCTAGATTAGAGTGATCCTTATGTCAAGAGAGGAGTGGAGAGGTTTTGGAGTATTTATAGAACAAGATGAAGGAGTTGTGGAAGAAACTTCTCTAGAGATTCTTGGGAGAATTAGAGAGCTTGCTGACAAATATAATATCAAGATCACATCATTTGTTCTTACAGATGATATCAATAGAATCATTGATAAGATCAGGTATTACGGTTCTGACGAGATAGTTTATGCTGAGAACAGTCTCTTCAAAACATATCTGTCTGATGTCTTTTCAACAGCGTTATACAGACTGGTCTCTAAATACAGGCCTAGATATCTTCTTCTTCCGGCAACTAGAAATTCTAGAGATCTTGCTGGTAGACTTGCTATAATGTTAAGAACATGTCTACTTGCTCATGTGATAAGTATAGATATTGACCCTGAGACTATGAGAATGAATGCAGCTGTCCCAGGTTTTGGAGGTAATATAGCTGCTGTATGTGAATGCGTCACTATGCCTGAGATGGCTACAGTCTCTCCAGGAGTATTTACTCCAAAGATTAGAAAAGATATAGAGCCTAAACTTATTAATGAGAGTGATCTGACTAAAGATCTTAAGACATTAATGAGAAAGATCAGCAGAACCTCTGTGGCCAGACCAGACATATCTAGATCAGAGAAGATAGTTGTTGCAGGAGCAGGTTGTATTAAAGATCTTGAGTTGATAAAAAGATTCGCAAAAATCATTGGAGCTGAGTACGCTGTCACCAGGCCGGTGGCTGACGCTGGACTTGCACCGAGAGATCTTCAGGTGGGGTCTACAGGCATATCGCTGAAATCTAAGCTAGTGATAGTGTTAGGAGCAAGTGGTGCTCCACATTTCGTGTCTGGAATAAGAGACTGCGGAACAGTCGTATCTATAAACATAGATCCTGATGCTCCTATAAAAGATTTTTCAGACTTGTTTGTAGTAGGAGATCTATATGATATTGTCAAAAAATTGATCGATAGATTAGGAGGTTAAGAAGATGTCTCCAGAGCCTGTTTACATAGTCACTATGAAGGTTGTCCCAAAAACTGAGGAGATAAGATTTGATCCTGTGACAAAGACTGTAGACAGGTCTAAAGCTACTAATGAGATTAATCCAGCGGATAAGAATGCTCTTGAAGAGGCTTTAAAATTGAAAGATAAATACGGTGGAAAAGTTATTGTGCTCTCAATGGGGCCGCCATTTTTCGAGCCTTTCTTAAGAACAGCACTTGCGATGGGAGCTGATGACGCTATCTTGATAAGTGACAAGGCTCTCGCCGGTAGTGATGCTTATGTGACCTCGATGGTGTTAGCAAAAGGTATACAAAAGATCGGTGGAGCAACATTAGTTTTATGTGGTGAGGAAAGCTCCGACGGATCTACCGGTCAGGTTCCTCCAGGGATTGCCACATGGCTGGGATATTCATTAGCAACATTTGTATCAAAAATCATAAGTCTAGATCTTGAGAATAAAAAAGTTGTTGTAAGAAGAACTATCAAAGGAGGATATGAAGATATTGATCTTCCTCTTCCAGCAGTTTTAGCAATAGAGCTTGGCATCAACACTCCTAGATTTCCAGATTTTCGTAGAAAAAGATGGGCTGAGAAAGAATATAAGATGACCATATGGAACATACATGATCTTGGCTTAAAACCTGAAGAGGTCGGGCTGACAGGATCACCTTCTAGAGTAAAGACTCTTATAGAGCTTAAGCCTCCTGAGAGAATGAGAAAAATAATAACAGACCCTGATCAAGCGGTTGAAGAGATTATAAAAATTATTAAAAGTATTAAATAAATAAAGATGTGTAAAAAATGAATAATTCACATATTTCTATTGCAATGAAAATATTAATCTTCTAAGAAAGATAATATATTGGTGATATTTATGACATTAGATGTTTTTAAAATGAAAGTCTGTGGAAATTGTATTAATTGGAGACCTCTTCAATCATATTCATCATTAGGCAAATGTGTGGCATGCAACAAGATGACTGGCAGATATGATAATGGCGGCTGTGGAAATTATGCGAGGAAGAATCTCTCGTATTTTGATTTTATGTGGTGTATGACATGTGGAACTATGGTTCATAAAAATGATTATGATCTTCATATTGGACATGAGCTTGTGCCAGAGCCATATATAGATCCTGATCTTCACGAAGAGACTTATGTCGTAGACTAAATCTTTCTTTTTCTAACTCTTTTTCTATAAGACCTATTCTTAATATAAGCTGGCATATTTAATAGAATAAGGCTCGTTATAAACATGCCTTGTATAGCTATAAAGAACGGCGAGTTGTCTCTAGGAGATAAATATATTGATCCATCGTTATAAAATCTTAAATTAAAAATATTATAAGGATCTTTAGAAATTATATATACTCGATAATTTTTTAAATCAGATATGATATATGTTATCTCTTGTCTCTCAATATCGCATGAACCTATTTCCTTATTTATTATCTCATTTTTCATAGTTAATCCCTCGATAAAAACGTGTCCTGAAAAATCTTTTAAACATCTAATGTTTGTCTCAGATAATTTGTCAACCACTATATATGCTGTGTATAATGATGTCTGTACATAACTATCAAATGAATATCCTCTGTACACTCCTACAAGAACTTTATTATTTAAATAAGGATCTATCACATATATAACAAGATCTTTCATTTGATCATTTATATAATAATATTTATATCCCGCCTCTTTAAGCTCTGATACATCTCTCTCTTTTCTAACAGTGATCGTGAAAATATCTTTATTAGGCTCGACAAGAAATGTTATGTTTACAATTCTTTCATCTGGCTCTGAGATATAGATTCTATATATTGATATATTCAAAAGATCTTTTGATGAAACGTTGAAAATAATCTGTTTATTTAAAACGAGTGTCGCAGACAGAGGTATGTGAATATCGTTGAGATATATAAATAATGAGATTATAAGAAGTATAGCTAAGATTGTGGATAAAAATCTTCTGTTTAAAAACCTCATTAATTTTCACATTCTTCTTCTAAGTCTTGGATTAGCTATCTCATCTAATGCTAATCCCATTAATGCGAAGCCTAGTGCCAGTGTTACTATGCCAAATATTGGTGGAAGGATCCACCACCACACGCCTCCTGATATAGCTCCTCTATAATAAGCCTCATTAAGGATCCTGCCCCAGGAGGGCCAGGTGGGGTCTCCAAAGCCTAGCAGTTGCACAGCTACCTCAGTGAATACTGCTCCTGGAACTCCCACAACTACTGCATAAACCATGTAAGGCACGAGCTGTGGTATTATATGTTTAATCAATATTCTGCCAGTGCCCGCGCCTAAAGCCTGTGCAGCCTCTACGTATAGCTCGCTTTTCAAAGCCATTGTCCATGATCTTATTACTCTAGCTGTTCCCGGCCATGAAAGCAGTACTATCACTAGATATATCACTACTATACTTCTTCCAAAGACTATTCCAGCGGCTAATATCAATGGGAGAGTCGGTAGAAAGTATATGACGTCTGTTATAAATGTTGTTATATAATCAGAGAGCTTGCCAACGTTATATCCTGCGAATACTCCTACAAATAATCCCATGATAACTATTGCTATGGCAACGCTGAAGCCGAAAATTATAGCAGTTCTTGCTCCATAGACAAACTGTGTGAAAACATCTGATCCTAAGTCGTTTGTTCCTAATAACCCGAATGCTAATCCATATATTGTTATATGAACTCTTCGTATAATAATCATGACGCCACTTTCTCCTTCACATTTCATCAGAAATGACATTGGGTCACAGTAGTATGATATGTTGACGCCTGCTTTTAATCTGGTGTCTTTCGCCAGCAGAAGTTCTCTGACAGAATTAACAGCCTCTGGAATAGGAGTAGGCTGTTTAATATTTAATATATAATCTGGAAGTCTTTTATCAACTGATCTATTTACAGCCGCCTCATTTATAAACGGATTTATATAGCCCATCCTGAATCCCGGGTCTGAATAAAAGATGTAGAGACCCATTGGCAGTGTATAATTAACTCCTCCAGTAACAACTGTGGTGTTTTTACCATAAAGATCCTGATTATATAGATAATATGATATGCTATACCAGCCATCAGTTTTATCAACATTTAGAATTGTGTTGTTCACAGGATCTATTGGAACAACACTGTATACAGATGATACTCTCATAGATCTGGCGGGCTGATAAGTATAATATAGATAATCATTTGTTAAAAGACTTATGTTAGCTGCTCCTTTGCCCCATATCTTTATAATAACGATCCTTCCCTGATTAGTTATATTGATGTTGACATCTCCTTCTTTTGAAACCTGTGTCACTGTCCAGCTGTCTAGTGATATATTCATTGTTCTAGGAATATCTGGCGGCGCAAGCCATTCTGGCATAGCATTTGCATCCGCAAGATTCTGGCTTAAGATAGGGTCGTATGGAAGGAAGTATGGTCCTACTCCACCTAATAAAGCATAGAAGATTAATATTAATAATCCTGTTAATCCTCTTTTATCTCTAACAAGAGCATTTAATATCATTGAAGATGTTCTGAACCTAGATACAAAAGATCTTAGCTTCACACTCATCTTCCACCACCAACTCTTACCCTAGGATCTAAAATAGCTATCAATACGTCTGCGATAAACAATGATATAACAAGCAGAAGTGATGATATGACATAGAAAGCCACTATAACAGTGTAATCAAAATTAAGAAAAGCCTGGTAAGAGAAATATGCTATGCCGGGCCATGAAGTGAGCATCTCAAGTATAATTGATCCTCCGAAAATACCTGGTATATGATAAGCTAGAGACATTATTATTGGAGGTCTAACATTCGGCGTGATCTCTCTTCTAAGAATCTTAGACTCCGGGATCCCTTTAGCTCTTGCTGTCACAACATAATCTTTCTCAGCCTCTGAGACCAGAAGCTGTCTGAAATAATATGCCCATCCACCGAACCAGGCCAGCGTCATAGAGAGATATATAGGAGACACATACCAAAGAACATATCTTATGTTCTCAAGAGAGAAATCTGATAGTGAAGGCGTTCGTGTGGGTAACGGAAATATTGTTATTCCAAGAGTGACCTTAGGAACATATGCTAAGAAATAGTATATCAAAAGCAATAGAATATATGAAGGTAGTATATGTGATGTTAGTGAAGATAATGTTATAAAAGTGTCTATTCTCCCACCTCTATATTTGAGAGCGAGAACTCCTGTCAGATATCCTAATATTAATGGGACAATGACTCCATAGATGTATAATGCTAATGTATATGGCAGTCTTATCATAATTTCTTTCAGTACAGGCTGTTGTGTATATATTGAATACCCGAATTCTAATACTAAGATGTTTCTGAGATATATTAAAAGCTGATTCGGTATCAACGGCAGATTCAATCCGAGACGCTCCGCTGTATAATTGATCCAGCCGGTAAATCGAGGATCCTCCATAGATCTTCTCAAAGCCGACCAGACAGGATCTTGCAACTGCATTGGTTTAAAAGGATCTCCACCAGCCAAAGCAACTGGAAGCACTCTCATGACTATAAAAAATAATGTTACTGAGATAAGAAAAACTGAGAACAATGCTATACCTCTTCCAACAATATAAGAGGCAAGACCCATAATCTTCACCTTACACAATTAAAATAAATAAATATATAAGCAAAAATAATATGTATAATATGTATGGCAAGACTTATAAAAAATATTTTATTTTCTTCTAACAAATCCAGCAGCCAGAGCAACAACAATTCCTACAACTGCTAATCCAGCTGATACATAACTTCCAGTCGTCTCTGCTGTGGTTGCTGTTACTTGTGGAGTTGTTATCGAGATTTTCTCAGTAGGTGTTGGAGAAATTGCTGGTGGCGGGGTCGGGACTGAAAGGTTGACAGCAACTCCTCCGATCTGCACCTGAATCGGTGCCGGTCCTGGCGCAACTGGCGTTGGTGCTGGAGCTGTTGGGGAGACTGCTGTTAAAACAGTTTTCACAGGATCTGAGCTTAGCGTCCATATGTTCACAGGCTGTGAAGCTACAATAGTCACCTGGTAAGACCCTGGCACAGATATTACTGTTCTACCTTCATATACTCCTTCTCCAACATGTGTCAGAGGAACTCTGATCTCTGCAGGACCTGTTAACACGGCCTCCACAGTCGCGTCTGTGGCGGGCGCCCCTGCGGGGGTTAACACTTTGACACGTATTGTGAATGCTGATCCTATGTTTACGCTGGAAGGCAGAGCCAGTATAGATACTTTAGGTGCTCTCTCAGGAGGTCTGTATATGTATTCTGGATACCAGCTTAATTCTGCATATGCTATCTCTCTCTTCGTAAGTACGAAAGGTCCTGAGCCTATCATAGCTGTCAAACCTTTGATAGTCGGATGAGGTATTAGAGATGGATCATCTAATGGATTAGTAAGTCTTGTAAATATGTGCTTGGGCAACGGCGTGTAGAATATGAAGGAGTAAAGATCTGCCCATCCATATTGACTTAGATAGAACTCTATTGTTGTGTCATTCACAACATTAATCTTCACGGTAGCATCTACATACGGGCCATAGTATCTTCTTGTCTTAAGCTCCATACCAAATTTCTTGTAGGTATATTCGATATCTGATGCTGTAAGAGGTGTTCCATCATGCCATTTTAATCCAGGTTTTACATATAAAGTTATTTTTGTAAGTTCTTTATCTCCTTCTTTAATAGTTGAGACATTATATCCGCTGAACAACTGATCTATACCAGGATCTTTGTATATATCACTAGGATCTAACTGATATCCTGATGCATATACTCTGAATATCGCATCAGCCTCAGTAGCCCATAGATATATTGCCGGATGTAAAGTGGTTATATCAACTGTGAAATGATATCTTAATACTCCTCCGAAAGGCTTGTCTTTGAATCTAACGGTGTTCCACCAGAAATAGCTGAATCCGACAGGATCTTTAAATGGAGGTGCGTATGCAAGAACAATACTGTCTCTATCAATAGCTCCGTTAACAGCTGTTATGGCTACTCCTGTGTATACAGGTATCCAAGGTATGATGTCCACGAGAAGTTCTTGAGCTTTATGAGCATATTTAAGTGCTTCATCAGCTGTTTTAGCATAATAGAATTTATCTAGAATATCATCTAAAGTGGCGTTTCTAACATGCCATTCATTCCATCCTCCAGGTCTTATCTCTCTACTATGCCAGAAGTAGTACATGAATAATGGGAATCTTCCGAAGCCCCATCCGATTATCCATGCCTGAGCTGTTCCAGCAGATGTTCTAGCATCAAGTTCTCTACTGCTCACAGGAGTTAATCTTATCTTCAGCCCTATTTTCTCAGCCTCACTCTTTATATACTGTGCGATCCACCAATAAGTTGGCGACGTAGCCTCTGGAAGTGAGAGGATCTCTATTTCAACTTCTTTATTGCCTTCTCTAGGATCTCTCCATACCTTAGCTGTGTCATCCCACACAAATACTTTGCTCAGATACTCTCTGGCTTTATCAGGATTATATGGATAAAGCTTTTCAAAATCAGCATTAGGATTAACCCATTTGCCCATGGTAGGCGGCGGAATATACGGGTTTTTGACAGCAATGCCTTTCAAAGGTGATTCTGCGATAATCTTGTCTCTATTAAATAGATGAGCAAGAGCTTTTCTAACCTCAGGATATTTCACAGGCCACAGCTCCACATTGAAATGAAGACTTCCCAACGATGTTAAACCTACGGTGAATATTATGTGAGCATCAGGCCTCTGAGACCTTACTCTATCAAGATCAGCTGGCAGAACTCCCACAAGATCATATTCATTTGCTATAAAAGCCATTAATCTGACATTATAATCTCTTGCGACAGGCATAGTTATCTTATCTATGTAAGGACCTAATCTAACATCTTGTATCTTTGTCTGTGCCGAGACAATTGTTACCAAGGGTATTGCCAACAATATTAATAATATTATAGAGACTACAGTATACATCGATTTTAAAGACATATTCAATTATTCACCTCCTCCACTTATTATATAAGATAGCTTATAAAGATGATGTTTGAAATACAGTTAAAGATATAAAATAAAGATCTGTGTATAAAAAATATTATTGATTCATCTTCTTATAAAGCCTACAGCTCCTACAACTATTATTGCTACTCCAAGCACTATTAATGCTATCTGTATTGCTGACAAAATGCTGTTTATATTATTAAAGTTCTTGTTAATATTATCAGCAAAACTGCTGAGTTTTGTATTAAGCTCGTCATTAATCATTTTAACAACATTATCAATTTTTGAATCAGTATTCCTTAGGTTGGTATTTATACCACTGATCACATTGTTTAGAGAGGAGGAGTAGTCATTTAATGTCCTGGCTAGCGTCTCAAGGTTTTTACTTAATGTAGATATCGAGTCTGATAAAGATTTTAAAGATGTCTCTGCAGCATTTAATCTAGCGTTAATAGAGGCATTCATATTTATCAGACTGTTATTAATAGAAGCTATGTTGTTATTTATTGAGAGCATGTAAGCACTTAATATAGTTAACGTATTGCTCACAACTCTCTCTGAGAACATCTTTGAATCAGAATATGTTCTGAGAGCAGTATCTACATCGCCTAACGCGTATAAGAGATTATCAGCTTTAGAGAAAAGATCTGATGCTGCAGCCATATAGTCTCTAAGTTCTGAAGGTATAGAGACTCCGAGACCCTCAAGAAGAGAGTAAAGCGTTCTAGCTCTCTCAAGACTTAACAAAGCCTCTTGTCTCCTCAGATTCACTGGTGTATCATCTAACACAGTGACTTTAAACGTATATGTCCTAGACAGATCATAGGTTGTGTTGCCCATAACAGCTGTGCCATTTATGATGATGCTTAAAGTCGCTGGTCCCGGTGGAAATGCTGATGAGACAGGCACTCTTATCAATAGAAGTCTGGTCACATCATAACTTTTGTTATCAACCACCACTGTGACAGGTGTTGTGAGAGTTATCAGAGACATGTCAAGCTCTTGTCTGAAACCTCCTCCTGATAACACTGTCTTTCCAGTGGCGGTTCTTAAGCTGCTACCTGGTGGAAGATATATATAGGCTGTCACCTCAATAGTCTGATATCCTCTGTATACTGTAGTTGATGACACATCTACTTTAAGAACTCTCGGAACCTCCTCTTGAGCGTTCACAACAGTTGCTATATAAATACTCAGCAATATAGATGTTAACAGCAAAAATGTTGATAGATATATATTTTTCTTTAAACATGATCTGATTATCAACTTTTACCACTCACTATATTTCTTGAAACCTTATATATCTATCGCCTCCTTATATAAAGGGAGCAACATAATTGATTAATCATATTAAGAAGATCATTAGTGAGAATAAGATACTTCTCACAGGAGTATTAATGATACTTCTCTCAATAATAATGATCATGACCTCTTCAATAAGTGAGGTTGTTGAGAAAAAATTTGACATAAAGATCAATATAGACGGAGGTTTCACAGATATTTTACAAAACATGTTAAGTATAGAGGAAGTCAGTGAAAGCATAAGTGGTGTGATGAATCTAACAAATAGATGTCCAGGGCCTGTCAATATATCTATATACACGCCTCCCCCGGTGAATATTAGCATCTCTGAAACTCTTGATCCTAATAAAAGCGTTATTATACAAAATGTCTCATTAAATACTTTGATAAGAATATATCCTTTTAAAAATTGTTTTGTAGAGATCAATGGTTTAATAATTTATAGAACATATAGATATGCCTGGCTTAATCTCTTTGCATTTGTGTTTGTCGCTTCAGGATCTATAATGATCTTTAGACATATGATGTATAGCATGAGGAGACTCGAGAAGTCTCAAGAATAGATCTGCTCGATGTCTATCTTCGTCATCTTTTATATATATGTCAAGACATTATTTTTGGTGTATAAGTTGGCTGATAGATACGATCTTGTGGTGATCGGTGGGGGGCCAGGCGGCTATCCTGCTGCTATAAGAGCTTCTCAACTTAATCTCAGAACTCTCTTAGTTGAGGAGAGAGATAGATTAGGAGGCGAATGCACATTATACGGATGTATACCTACTAAAGCTATGCTGAGATTCTCAAAATATTTTTGGGAGGTTAAGAGAAACATATTTTTCAGAGGAAGAGAATATTTAGATCTTGATTACACAGGCTTTATGAGTAGAGTAGAAGAGATCGTGTCAAAAATATCTTCTGGCATAGATTATCTTTTGAAAAACTATGGAGTAGAAGTTTTGAGAGGGAGAGCTGAGATTATTGATAAAGAGACTGTGAGCATAAACAATGGCGAGAAAATTATTAAGACATCAAACATAATCATTGCCACAGGCTCAGAGCCTTCTTATCCGCCTAATATTGTTGTTGATAAAGAGATTATTCATGACAACAGAAGTATTTTAAGTCTGAGGAGAATGCCTTCAAACATTATTATAATTGGAGGAGGTTATATAGGGGTCGAGTTTGCCACGATATTCTCTAGAATAGGTTCTCAAGTTTATATTGTTGAGATGATGCCGAATCTTCTTCCAGGCATGGATGTTGATGTCTCGAGAATGATAGAGATCTTTTTGAGAGAACGTGGAGTAAAGATCTTTAAAAACACTATTGTCAAAGAGATTAAGAAAGTAGGTGAAGGAGTGGAGGCGATGTTATCAAATGGATCAAAGGTTTCTGGAGACATTGCTCTTGTGGCGACAGGAAGAAGACCTAACACACGCAACATAGGTCTTGAGAGAGTCGGCGTTTATATTGATGAAAAAGGCTTTATAAAGACTGATAGTCATATGAGGACTAACATAAACAATATATATGCCTCTGGAGATGTGGCTGGCCAGCCTATGCTTGCTCACAAAGCTTTCATACAAGCAGTTGTTGCTGCTGAAAATGTTGCCGGTTTAAATAGTGTATATGAAAAATCTTCTATTCCTCAGGTTGTCTTCTCAGATCCTGATATAGTTCAGGTTGGAATGACAGTTGATGAGGCTAAGAAGAGAGGTTTCAACGCTGTTTCTACAAGAATATTTGGTGGAGGAGTTGCTAGATCAGTTGTTGAAGAATGTGAAAATTGTTTCATAAAAATTGTTTATGATAAAGATAGCGAGAGAGTTCTCGGGATCATTATTATGGCTCCTGAAGCCTCAGAACTTGCTGGAGAAGCATCTCTTATTATAGAGAACGGGCTGAGCATTAAAGATCTGTCTAAAGCTGTTCATCCTCATCCAACAATCTCTGAGTTCTTTAAAGAAATAGTCGATTATATCGAGAGAAGATCTACTCATTACCTGATCAAGAGATGAAAAAATTTATTAGCTTCTTCTCATAGGATTAACAATAGACTGGAGAAGATCATGCCTATAGAGCCTAGATTTATTGTTGACACAATGTTAGGAGATCTAGCTAGATGGCTAAGGATCCTTGGCTACGACACTTTATATAGCAATAAATATGAGGATTGGAAGATTCTTAAGACTTCTGAAAGTGATAAGAGAATTATAGTGACTAGAGATAGAGGTCTTTTTATAAAAGCCAGAAAAAAATCTCTTGATGTAGTCTTGATCGAGGGTGAGGAGATTTATGAGATGTTAAGAGAACTTAAAACTCTTCTAGGAATAAGATTAGAGATTGATCCTGACGACACTAGATGTCCTATATGCAACACCCCTTTGAGAAGAACCACCTCATTAAATGATGTTATAGGAAGAGTCAGTGATAATATTCTTAAAAAATATAAAGAGTTCTGGATCTGTGATAAATGTGGCAAGGTCTATTGGAGAGGTAGACATTGGAGAAGTATTGAGAAAATTCTTGAGAAAGCCAAGGTGGGAAGATGAGGATCTTGATATATTTATATGGAGAGCTGGTCTCAGAGCTGGGCTGGAGCCTTAAAGAGTATGAGATTGACGAAAAGATCAGTTTAAAAGAGTTTTTTAAGAAATATCTGCCTGAAATATATGAGAAGACAATAGATTCTGATGTGATCATAATGACAAAAGGTCTTGTGATCCCTTTGAGAGACATAGACAAGATATTAGTTGAAAAAGATATGGAGATCATAATTCTTCCAATAGTCTCAGGAGGATAAATATCTCTGAGGATAAAAATTGGAGAAGCTTTATCTAGTTATTGCTGAGGCAGCTTTAGAGCTTGTTCCTGAAGAGATATGGAGTGGCAGAGACGTTATTAAATCTGCTATGAGAAGAGGCAAAAAACCTTCAGAGATTCTTCTAGACATATCTCTACACTATAGATCTATGAGAAAATTATCTGAATGGTATAAAAGAGGAAGACCAGATCTTATCCATACAACATTGCTTGTCGCAGGATCCTCAGAAATATGGAGAAAAGGTCTTGTGAAAACTATTATAGAGACTAGACATGGACTTCTCATAATTAAAGAGAAGACTAGGATCGTGAGAAATTATAACAGATTCATAAGTTTAATAGAACAAGTCTTTTTAAAAGGCTCTGCACCTCCTCAATCTTCAGATCCTTTGATCAGGCTTTTGAAAAAAGATCTTTTGGATTACATAGAGAACGATATTAAACCAGACACTGTATTCATATTTCATGAGAGAGGTGAGAGAGGAGATATAAAGAAGATTATAGAGATCATAATAAACTCTGTGAGACCTGTTATTATAGTAGGAGGATTTCAGAGAGGAGATTTCTCAAAAAGATTATTAGAGGCTCCGTATAAAAAGATCTCGATATCAGATGAGATCCTTGATACATGGGCTGTCGTATGTAGAGTATTTTCACAACTTGACATATCTTTATTCTCGTGAAGATTTTAATGTTATTAAAAATATTTTCTCATGGTGTCTTAATGAAAGGTTTTAAAACTCTTGTCTCTGCTGGTGATGCTGTCTCTATTGTTTTGAATAATATTGATATTAATTTAGAGAGCGAATATGTGGGTCTGCAAGATTCTTTGGGGAGACATGTATCTGAAGATATATTTGCTCAATATGATGTGCCTCCTTTTGATCGTAGTGCTGTAGACGGCTTCGCCTTAAGATCTACAGATGTGATTAGTGCTTCATATAATAATCCTGTTGAGCTTAGAGTTGTTGGAAAAATATATGCGGGATCTGACGTAAGAAAGATTCCTAAGTTGAGAGAAGGAGAGGCGGTAAAGATATTTACTGGAGCACCTATTCCTGAAGGTGCAGACGCTGTTGTTATGATAGAACAGGCTCGAGAAGTGGGAGATAAAGTATATATTAATAGGCCTGTGGCACCTCTACAGAATATATCTAGAAGAGGCGAAGATCTTAGGAGAGGAGATCTTATTTTAAGAAGAGGCGACAAGATAAGACCTTGGCACATTGGTATATTAGCTTCTCAAAATATAGTCAAAATACCTGTTTATAGAAAAATAAGAATAGGAGTATTATCAACAGGCTCAGAGCTTGTTGAGCCTGGCGAGGAGATTGATTTTGAAAGTGGAAAAATCATAAACAGCTCTAAGCCTATGTTGATGGCTTTGATAAGAGATGAAGGATGTGAGCCTATTGATCTTGGCACGGCCCCTGATGACATAGATATTATAAGAAATAAGATTCTTGAGAATATTGATAAGGTAGATATGATGATCACGACAGGAGGATCAAGTGTTGGAGAACAAGATCTTGTTGCTGAATCTATAAAAACAATAGATGGACACAAGATATTGTTTCACGGCGTGAGAATAAGACCTGGCAGGCCCGCGGGTCTTGCTATAGTCAGAGAGAAGCCTGTCTTCATGTTTTCAGGCTTTCCAGTTGCGGCTTTAGTAGAGTTTCAGCTTTTTATACATCCTCTGATAAAAAAGATCTATAGAGCAAAAGAAGATCCCAAGCCTCTTGTAAGAGCCAGGCTTACGAGAAGAATAGCTAATCCTCCTAACACAAGATCTTTTGTGAGAGTGAGGGTTTTTGAGAAAGACAATAAATTATATGCAGAGCCTTTGGCAATAACAGGATCAGGAATTTTATCAACATTAGTCAAAGGAAACGGGATCCTTATAATAAACGAGGATCTTGAGGGATATGACGAGGATCAGGAGGTTGAGATAGAACTTATAAATTATATATTTAGAGAACAAGATCTTTAGTAGGCTCGATCCCTATATCATAAAAAACTTTTCTTATCCTCTCATTAATTGTCTCAAATATTTTAGTCAGAAAAATCTTTTCCATGCTATTAATATCTCTGTTATTATTAAGAAGACTTATCTTCATCAGATATCTATAATTATCAGGAGATCTATAGAATTCAAATCTGATCTTCAGAACATATGAATCATTTGTTAAAACATATTGAATAGATGAGAGAGATTCTGGAACAATATAAAGATAGCCTTCAAACAATATATTGACTCCATCCATTAATCTCACTTTATATCTAACTCCTCTCTTCTTTTTAATCTTGTAAGTCTCTTGACTCGCATGATCAAATAAATTATCAATATTATTAATCAGCTTACTATATAACTCTTTCGGTTTATCAATATAATATTTAGCTATCATTGTCATATATTATCTACCTCTTTAATAGTCTCTATCTCTAATCTCTACTCTGCCTATAAATTTAGTTACAAAAAATATATATACTATACCCATAGAATCATTATTAGATATCTCATCAAGTATCGATTTTTAACGTGTAAGGATATCTTATGGCAAGTGATACTTGCTTCTTAAAATCTTTGTAAGGCTTTAAAATGCAACTAAACATTTTCTCGTCTTCATAATAATGCTAATATTTTAATAACAGGCTTTTAAAATATTTCTATGGAATGATGAAGCCTGTGCACTCGGAGGTGTGAAGAGACTTCTCTTCACTGAAAAATCATGTTTTTTATAAAGATGAGATTGTTGAGGGGTTTTATATTGAGCTTAAAGATAATAGCATATGGGCTGTAAAAGGATGTTGTCATAAGAATGATGCTGTCATCGCTATACCGAGATATGTTAAAGGCATAAAACTGAAAAGACTCAAAGAATCATATGAATATATATATAGATATTATAAGGATTATATTGTCTACGAAGAGTTTTTGTGTAGACCTTCTCCCATGATCTTTTTAGATGATATAATAAGAGTTATTAGACCTTCTAAAGAGCCTTGCAGAAATGTGTCAAAAGATCTTTATGAGAAAGCTAGAGAGCTAATCAGATTATTAGATGAGGAGGGGCTGAACTCTTTTCTTACAGGAAGTCTTCTCTATTGTGCAGCTGATGATTCTAGTGATATTGATATCGTGATATATACTTATGATCATGAGAAAAATTATAGAGATGTGATGGAGAAACTGATCAATAGGAATATTTTTAACAGATTAGATGATAATGATATAACGAAGATAATATCTAAAGTTGGCGAAGGTTTGGATCATTATTCTCATAAAATGATTTTGAAAAGATCTGTTCATGAGCTTAAGTATAAAAACACTATTGTCTCCATAAGATTCGTAGATTGCTCAGCAGATGTAAAAAAGATCTTGTGCAACAAGCTGAGAGTCTGTGAGAATTATCATGGCGTTCTGAAGATAATAGATGATGAAAAAGGTTTCACAACTCCCTCAATATATCTTGCTGAAGATATGTCATCAAAAGATGTTTATTATGTGTATTCTCATAGAATGAGATTCGCAGATCTTAGGAGTGGAGACAGGATCTTTTATAAAGGATTTGTTGAGAAGACCTGCGAAGGCTTTAACAGAATTAATCTAGACATCGGTGATGTCAGAATAATCATGAACATATAATATCCTTATAGATATAAATAATAGGAATATTATGAAGAATGATCTTGTATCTCTTCTAGGGCTTGTGAGAGAGAATAGATTTAGCTACGCAAGAGCTCTCATTGATCCTGATATGCGCTTCAGCATGTTATCTATAGATGTTGCTGAGGATCTTAGGTGTAGAGAACATGCAGAAGATCTTGGGACTTTTAATGTGAGAATAGATGAGAAAACATATAAAGTATTAGATATTTGTAGAGTTGATAAGGCAGTGTTAAATGGATATGTCATTTCTATATCAACAATTTTTCATATAATAGATCTTAGGAGAGGTGAAGGTCTTTACGAGGCTTTCATTGGAAAAGATCTTTTCATAAGCTGGGGTCTCTACATTGATCCTTATACAGGCATTGTTAGAAGCAGATTTGGTAGAAGAGAGCTTTTATTCTAATAACATCTAAAGATCTTGTTTAAAACATGATCTGAACAATATTAGAATGCTTATAATATAAATAATCAATTTCTATTTGGTGAATATTTTTATGCCTTGGGATTTTGAATTCACTAAAGAACAAGAAGATCTTAGAATGGTTATAAGAGAGTTCGCTGAGAAACATATTGCGCCGAGAATCATAGAGTTTGAAGAGAAAAGAATGATCCCTAACGAGATCATTGAGGGACTTGCTAAATTAGATGTCTTTGGAGTAGTTCTTCCAGAGAAATACGGAGGTCTAGGCCTAGATCCTATAACCGCGGGAGTGATATTAGAAGAGATTGTGAGAGCTGATCTCACATTCTCTCTTGCAGTAGCTTATCTAGTTCACACATCATGGGGTTATATAGCATCAAAATATGGTAGCGAAAAGTTTAATGAAGAGATCATTACTAAAGCTGCTAAAGGAAGACTTTGGATAGGGATCGCAACTACAGAGCCTCAGGCAGGATCTGATGTTGCTGGGATAAAAAGTGAGGCTCGTAAAGAAGGCAGTTATTATATTCTCAACGGCGAGAAGGCGTATATATCAGGCATCAGAGAGGCGAGAGAACAGTTTCCAGATGGAGGAGGTCATCTGACTCTTGTGTATACTGATAAGACTAAGAAACATAGAGGAATGACATTCTTCTATGTGCCGATGAGGTCTCCTGGAATAACATATAGACTTGAGAAAGAATTTGGTAGAAAAGGATGGTCTTTCGGAAGTTTTGCAATGGAGAATGTAAAGATCCCTGAGGAGTATAGGATCGGAGAGGAGGGAAGAGGATTCTATATAGCTATGGAAGGTTTTGACCATGCCAGAGCATATATAGCGCTTGCAAATGCTGTAGGAACTAAAAGAGCTCTAGAGATAGCTGCTGAATATATTAAACAGAGAACAGCATTTGGACAGCCCATAGCAAAATTCGAAGGAGTACAGTTTCAACTTGCACAACATTGGGCTGAGGCTGAGGCAGCATATAATCTTGCTTATAAAGCTCTGTGGGCTCTTAAGAAAGAGATGGAGGGGAAAATAAACAGATTTGAAGTCACAAAGATATGTGCAACCGCAAAATATTTTGCTGTGACAACAGCTAAAAAAGCTCTTGACGACGCAATGAGATGGATGGGAGCATATGCATATACTGAGGAGAATCCAGTTGCATTAGCTCTTAAAGCTGTGAAAAGTTATGACTGGGCTGAAGGAGCTCTTGAGATAATGCTTCTGATAATTGCTAGAGAAGTCTTGGGAAGAGAGTTTATAAGATAATTTTTCTCAGAAAATCTGAGGCGTTATATGATGTCTCTAAACATCATTGTTTTAGTAAAAAGTGTTCCAGATCCTAAGACTCCTCCTACTCTAAAAGTTGATGGCTCTCTAGATCTTAAGAACGTGAAGATTGTTGTAAACCCTATTGATAAATATGCTGTAGAGGCTGCGTTGCAACTTAAAGAGAGATATGGTGGAAAGATCATAGGTTTATCTCTTGGAGATCATGATAACATAGATATATTCAGAGAGATCATTGCTATGGGAGTAGACAGCTTCATTTATATAAAAGATCCTGATTATCAGAGATTCGACACGCTTCAAAAATCATATGTCTTAAGCAGAGCAATAAAAAAGATTGAGAAAGATCTTGGGAGAGTAGACATAGTCTTATGCGGCGTAGAGTCTTCAGATACTAACATGGGCGTTTTAGCTTCTCAAATAGGCGAGTGGCTGGAGATCCCGAGCATCTCTTATGTAGACAAGATCCTTGAGATAAAAAATGGTAGTATCATAGTCAAAAAAATAATTGAAGACGGCTTCATAACATTAAGATCAAGAATGCCTGTAGTTCTCTCAATAGCTGACACAGGTTATGAGCCTAGAATACCTTCTCTGAGAGACACTATAATGGCTAGAAGAAGAGAGATCCCTATATGGAAGACCTCTGATTTAAGTCTTGAATTTAGAGAGACTGTTTTAAAAACTGTTAGATTTAAACAGATAGAGAGTAAAAGACTGGGCAAGATATTTAGAGATGAAGATGTTGATAAAATGATAGATAGATTCTTTGAAGAACTTAAGAGAGACGGAGTAAGTCTTCTCAGGTGAGAGATCTTTGAATAGTAGAGACGTCTATGTATATCTAGATGTTGTAGAAGGGAGAATATCGATAAACTCTCTAAGTCTTATAACAAAAGCGAGAGAACTTGCTAAAATTCTCGGAGGAGGAGTAGGCGCAATAATTGTGGGGAGAGATGTGAAAAAGCTTGTTAAAGATGTTGAGGAATATGATATAGACGTTATTCATATAATAGATCATCCGAAGCTAAAAGATCATGACGTCATATCATATTCAAAAGCTGTCTCCGAGATCTTGAGCAAAACAAGACCTGAGGCTCTTTTGATGATATCAACAGCGCTTGGGAAAGAGATTGCCTCAAGAATAGCTGTCAGATTGAGAACTGCAGTGGCAACTGACTGCATAGATCTTTACATAGATAATTATAAAGATCCTGTGTCAGGAGAGGTTTCTGAGAAAACTATTCACTGCATAAGATATGTTTTCAGAGGAGAGCTGTCAGCTGTAGTAGCATCTCCTAGACAAAGACCTTTCATAGCCACTGTCAGACCAGGGCTTTACCCGGCTCCTCAAAAGATCTTTGGCAGAAAAATAGAGGTTAAAGAGTGGAGCATAGAAGTCTCAGAAGATGATCTTATGAAGACAGAGGTTTTAGAGATACAAAAGATCGAGAGAAAAATAGATCTTTCGAAAGCTAAAGTGATTGTTGCAGGAGGAAGAGGAGCTAAGGCAGAAGGATTTAAACTGATACAAGAGCTCGCCTCATTATTAAAAGGTGAGGTTGGAGCGACAAGACCTGCTGTAGACGCTGGATGGACCACTCCAGATCGTATGATCGGTCTCACAGGACAGACGGTTAAGCCTGACATATATATTGCGGTGGGAATATCAGGAGCTCCTCAACATACTATTGGCATGAGAGACTCTAAGATTATAATAGCTATAAACAAAGATCCAGAGGCTCCTATATTCAAGATCTCTGACTACGGACTTGTAGGAGATCTATTTGTGATCCTTCCGAAGATTATTGAGAGACTGAGACAGCTGAAGTCATAATTTAAATAGAAATATTTTTCAAGAGGATCTTTATGAGCTCATCATTAAAATTTGACGTTGTCATAATAGGAGCAGGCCCTGCGGGATGTAGCACAGGTTATTTACTGGCTAAATCAGGACTTAATGTTCTTATCATAGAGAGAGGGTCTGAGCCTGGGGCTAAACAGCTTTGGGGTGGAAAAGCATATGCACAGCCTCTCAGAGAGGTGTGGCCAGAGCTTGATAGGGAGGCTCCTATTCATAGATGGATTTCTATAGAGAGGTTCAGTCTAGTATCTGGTGAGAGAGTTGTCACATTAGAATACAAACTTGGTAGAAAAGTAGCTTTCACAACATATTTGAGTGAGCTGGTCTCTTGGATGGCTAAAAAAGCTGAGGAGGCTGGTGCAATGATAATTAGTAAGACGAGAGCCGATGAGATCGTGATAAAGAATGGCAGAGTTATTGGAGTGAGAAGCGGCTCTGATGTTGTTGAGGCTGATGTAGTTATTGATGCTGAAGGGATCAACAGGATCCTTCTTGAGAAAATTGGTTTAGCGAGCAAACTCTCTCCCGAACACATAGGACTTGGAGTTAAAGAGGTTCTAAAACTCAACTCTGAGAAGATTAACGAGAGATTCGGTTTAGAAGATGAAGAAGGGGTCTCATGGCTTGTCATAGGTGATGTCACAAAAAACATTCCAGGAGGAGGATTTATATACACTATGAGAGACACAATATCATTAGGCATCGTAGTGAGAGTATCTTCAGCATATGACGCCGTAGAAAGAGGAGAGCTGAATAAACATGTCTCAGAGGTTCTAGAAGACTTCAGAACACACCCCTATTTCTACAGGCTCTGGAGCGATGCAGAAGTGATAGAATATGGAGGCAGACTTGTGATAGAGAATCCTGTTGAGACAATGCCTAAGAAGCTTTATATGCCAGGACTGATAATAGTTGGAGACGCGGCAGGCACTCTTGTAAACACAGGATACACCTTTCGCGGAGTTGATACAGCAGTTTATAGTGGAAAGATCGCGGCGGAGACAATTTTAGAGGCTTTTGGAAAAAAAGATTTTTCAGAAGAGATTTTGAGAAGATATGAGGAAAAGATAAAATCGAGCTATATATATGACGAGATATTAAGACATAAAGGAGTCTCAGATCTTATGAGAGAAAAATTTTTATTCAAAGATCTTCCGAGACTTCTAACAGGAGGTTTTGAGAAGATTCTAGAGGCTGACTATGAAGAGCCTAAGATAATAGATGGCTTCAGAAAAACTATGCGTGAGAATAATATAAGTCTTCTCAGACTATTATCTGTAATGATAAAGCTGGTGAGTAAGTTATGAACAGATCTCCTCCTAAGAAGATGAGAATTGAAGAGCTTATAAGAAGAAACATTTGGGAGGTTGATAAAGAGAGACATATAGAGATCCTTGATGAAAAAAGTCTTCCTAAGAAACAGCTTCTACTTCTATGTCCAATGAGATGTTATGTCGAGGAGGAGGGCAGACTTGTGATGCATTATGAAGAATGTGTAGAATGCGGCTTATGCAGGATCCTCTCAAATCCTAAGAGCCTTAGATGGGATCTTCCTCGAGGAGGCATGGGGATCAGATATAGATATGGATGAGAAATCAGCTTTTCAACTCTCTATATAACACTCCTATTTTGTCTACAGCCTCTTTTATATCATCTATTGATGGTCTGCTGAAGTTAAGTCTTATCATGTCTCTTCCTTTATCATCTGTGTAAAATGGTTTGCCGGGGAGAACAGCCACTTTATATTTCTCCATAAGATTTTCTGCAAATAATGTTCCATCAACATTGGGAAGTCTCAACATCAGAAACATTCCTGCAACAGGTTTTGAAAACTCTGCCTCACGAATCTTCTCTTCAATACTTCTGATCATCACGTCTCTCTTTGCTCTATAAACCTCTCTAGACCTCTCTATACTGATTCTATGAACATCTCTCCTCAGAAACTCTATCGCTATATACTGTGATATTGCAGGCGCACAATAATCAATAGGCTGCTTCTCTGAGACAACATATTTCTTTATAAGATCTGTTGCTACAACCCATCCCACTCTAAAGCCTGTTCCCATGATCTTGCTTAACGTTCCTATGGGTATAACTCTATCCTCTCTATCAAAAGATTTAATAGTCGGCGGAGAAGATCCTTCTAAGACGACATAGTTATAAGCCATATCCTCTATGATCAAAAGATCATATTTAGACGCTATCTCTAATAAATGTCTTCTTTTATCAATACTCATAGTAGCTCCAGAAGGATTCTGACCTGTAGGTATAGTGTATATAAGCTTGATCTTTTTGCCTTCATTCTTTAGTCTTCTAATCTTATCCTCGAGAGTATATGTGTCTATGCCATCTGAATAAACGTCTACACCTACTAGATTCGCCCCTAATTGTTTAAATGCATATAGAGATACAACATAACTAGGGTTCTCAACAACTACTATATCCCCAGGATCAATCAATATTCTTATCAAAAGATCTAGTGCTGCAGTAGATCCGCTAGTTATAATTATATTCTCAGGATAAGCCTCGTATCCATCATATTCTTTAATAAATTTAGAAAGCTCTATCCTAAGATCTTCGACGCCTGTGGTAGGAGTATATAAAACTGATCCAGGGATGTTCTCAATAACATATGATGATATCTCTGCCAAAATCTTTCTTGGAACAACATCTGGATCAGGATCTCCGGCTGCGAGAGATATCACTTTGAAACCTGCTTTAGAAAGCTCAGATATTCTCCCAAGAACTTTCGCAAGTGGAGAGGGCTCTATCCAAGAGATTCTATGTGATAAAAACTTCATATAATCCATGAGATTAACACCATATCAATATAAAATTAAAAAATATAATATGTCATCTCACGATCTTTCTATTGAAAAGCTCACGGATCTTATCTTCTGAATAGCCCAGCTCTTTTAATATCTCTATAGTATGTTCACCTAATACAGGAGGAGAATATTTCGGCGAAGGTCTTCTCTCATCAAATTTTACTGGTAGAAGAATCTGTTTAATCTCTCTCAAATTTTTATGAGACATCGATATTACCAGTCCGCTATTAATGACATGAGGATCTTTGAAAACCTCATCAATCTCATATACAGGAGCTGCAGGAACATCATGTTCTTCTAATTTTTTAAGCCAGTAGTCTCTTGTGTTCTCAAGAAACTTTTTTTCTAAAATTGGTATTAGCTCTGATCTGTTTCTAACTCTATCAGGATTAGTCTTGAACCTAGGATCTTGACAAAGATCTTTTAAATCTAATGCTTCACAAAGATTGTTCCAGAACCTATCGTTAGTCACAGCCACGGCAATCCATTTATTATCAGAACATCTGAATGCTTGATAAGGAACTATAGAAGGATGAGCATGACCATATCTACCAGGTCTTCTACCTGTCATCAAATAGATCATTGGTATATAACTCATTGAGAATATAGATGTATCATATAAAGAAACCTCTATATAGCCGCCTACACCCTCTCTAGATCTTCTCAATAACATTGTTAATATAGCTATGACACTCATCATCCCAGTGAAAACGTCAAATAATGCAAATGATGCTCTCACAGGAGGATCATTCTCACTACCAGTTGTAGTCATGAAACCACTCATAGCCTGAATCAAAAGATCATACGCCGGCTTATCTTTATAGACACTATCAGATCCAAAGCCTCTTATAGCACAATATATTATCTTATCATTAATTTTCCTAAGACTCTCATAATCAACACCAAGTCTCTTAGGAACATCAGGCCTGAAATTCTCAATAACAACATCAGCCTTCTCGACAAGTTTATAAAAAATCTCTTTACCCTCAGAAGTCTTAAGATCTAACGCGATACTTCTTTTACTACGATTAATAGACATAAAATAAACACTCTCACCATCAACAAGAGGAGCCCAGAGTCTCGTCTCATCACCTTCTAAAGGCTCGATCTTAATGACATCAGCACCTAAGTCGCCTAATATCATAGTTGCTATAGGACCTGCCAGTGATTTCGTAAGATCAATTATTTTAATATTTGATAAGAAATTTATATCCACCAATATAATCACCATGATACAATAATCCTCAGCAATATAAAAACATGTTGATAAAAAATATTTATATTAGTGATAAATGATAAAAACAGTTTAGATCATGTATAAATTTTAAAGCTTAAATAGTCTCATAAAAATTCTATATCCGAGGAGATTTTAAATGACATCAACCAAATTATTATATACAATAATAGTTTTGTTAATAATTGTTATAGCAGGCTTAATAGCATATATATTTGTCTCAACCCCTGCGCCTGTGACAACTACTTATACATTAACTAGTGTTTATCCAACAACTATTTATATAACGCCAGGAGCTGTGACAACACCTAGCCCTATAGTTTCTACACCTACGCCTTTGACAACACCTACGACCACATCTCCCGGCATCAAATATAGTGTCGTCATTGCTACAGGCGGCGTGGGAGGAGTCTATTTCTATTATGGTCAAGTTGTTGCTGGAATAATCAATAATTATACTGATATAGAGGCTACAAGTATTCAGACAGCTGCTTCTATAGATAATCTTCTTCTTATCAGAGATAAAACAGATCTTTCGAAAGGCATCATATATTGCGCTACGACATTGCCAGACTCAGCATATCTAGCATATACAGGACAACATACTAAATTCAAAGACAATCCTGCTCCTATAGCAATTTTATGGGTTATGTATCCTAATTATCTTCATATAATTACGACTGAGAAGACAGGCATAAAATCTATATATGATCTTAAGGGTAAGAGAGTTTCTACAGGAGCGCCAGGCTCTGGGACAGAGGTTAATGCTTTAGGAGTTTTACAGCTTGCAGGCATAGATCCTGCAAAAGATTTTGCTAAATGGGAGAGATTAGGTGCTGAAGAGAGTGCCGCAGCTCTTAGAGATGGAACTATAGATGCATACTTCTGGAGCGGCGGTCTGCCTACATCTAGCGTGGTAGATCTTGCTACAGCACTTAAACAGAGAGGAGATAGAATATATCTGATCTCTCTGCCACAAGAGATTATTGATGGATATATAAAGAAGTTCCCAGGAGTGGCTGTCCCAGGTGTTATTCCAAAAGATGTTTACGGCGCCTCTGAAGATGCTAAGACTCTTGCATACTGGAACATGTTTGTATGCCATAAAGATGCTCCTGTAGATGTTGTGTATAAAATAACTAAGGCAGTATTTGAACATCTCGATATACTCCAAAGATCTGTTAAACCTGCTAAAGACACTAATCTGAACACAGCATTATTATATATAAACGGTACAATACCTTATCATGAAGGCGCTCTCAAGTATTATAGAGAAGTTGGGATATTAAAATAACAAGTGATCTATATGTCTAAAAAAAGTATCATATTTTTTTTAATATCTATAATCGCTCTGATCGCAGCATTATATCATGTTTATCTAGTTTTTCATCCGTACACTCCGTTTTATAGATACAGAATATCAATTCTAGATCTGACTCAGGTTATTAGAGCTACAGCAGTATTCTTCATATTATTCGTGGGATATCTAAATGATTTTATTAAAGAATTTGGAGTAGTCAGATACGGTCGTTTAAGAAAAACGATCAGTTATGTAGCTGAGGCGCTTATAATATGGTTCACATTAATATTGATCCAGAGCATTATAACAAGAAGATCTGAGGATCCTTGGCAGACCCCTGTTATTCTGATCATAACGATGCTCATATTATCAACAACTCCTTTACTACCTCAGAGATTTAATAAAATCGCTGTATATTCTAACATAATTATTGCTCTTCTTAATATTCTGCCATGGATTTATCTAGTGGTTTATTATGAAGATCTTATTTATAGAGGGACTAATCCTCTTAACATGGATCTTGCGATGGGATGGATAATAACATTATCATTATTAACCTATGTATTGAGACATATAGGTCCTGAGATGCCTCTGTTAGTAATGCTCTTCATATTTTACGACGTATATGGTTATATGTTTCCTGGAGTATGGCGTCATCCAGGGTTTTCACCAGATTTTCTTATAGGAAAAATATATATTGAGACAGAGGCCGCTTTATGGGGGGTGATCACTAATGTCGCTGTGAAATATATAGTATATTTCTTCTTATTAGCAGGACTGTTTTCTACACTAGGCTTTGGAGAGTTTATGGCTAAGACATTTCTCTCATTATTAGGAAATAAACCTGTTAACGTAGGACGTGTAGCTGTTGGCATGGGAATTGGGATGGGCATGATATCTGGCAGCGGCGCTGCTGACACAGCTTTTATCTCAGCAACTTTAAAAGATCTTTTTAGAAAAGCAGGTTATGATGATCTTACGGCTGCAGGATTATGTGCCAATGCAGGAACATTAGCCATAATAACACCTCCCATCTTAGGTTCTGTGGCTTTTATAATGGTTGAGCTTCTTCACATACCATATATATGGGTTATGATAATGGCTGCGCCACTAGCAGTTTTATATGCATTATCAATTTTGTTTTACAACGAGTTTCTTATGAGAAGAATAAGAGCCTCTATAAGCCTCGATATTTTACGTGAGAAATACTATAAGTTTCATGTTTTTCTCCCCGCCATATTCATATTAATAATGGTGTTACTGGGATACTCCATACAGCTCTCAGTAGCTCTCGCCATGATATTCACAATTGTTCTGGCAACATTAGATAAAGATATGAGAAGAAACCTAAGAAAGATTCATGAGGGATTCATAAGAGGCTATCTAGATTTCACTAGTATCGGAGCATCTATTGTTGCAGCAAATGTGATCATGAGTATGGTCGTGGTATCAGGTCTTCATCTAAAATTCTCTCTCACAGTATTAAATCTTGTTCAACATAATCTGGCTCTTGCAATAATGTTTGCAACAGCATTCTCAATACTACTAGGCATGGGAGTGCCTCCTACAGCAACATTTGTTTTATCATCAGTACTAGTGGCGCCAGTGATAGAGCAGCTGGCCATTGGCACAGGAATACCTGAGACTGCCGCGAGACTGGCAACATATATGTTTCTATTTTATATGGCTATGTTAGCTGATGTCACACCTCCAGTAGCATTATCAGCATATGCTGCAGGAGGAATATTCGGGACGAATCCTATAACAACAGGTGTTAAGGCAGCGTTAGTTGCTCTACCGAAATACATATATGCTCCTGCAATGGTCTACTCATATCTAGGCACAGGACTTATAATTCTACCAGTTATTTTGACATCATCTTTATCAGATGCCTTGACAATCATAGTCTCGAGATATATAGAGGTTTTGTTAGGCATATTCTTCATATCATCAGCTGTCGGAGGATATTTATTTCGAAGATATAATATTGTTGAGAGAATAGTTTTAACATTTGCTGGAATAGCATTAATTATTCCAGGAGTATACAGCGATATCATAGGTCTGTTAATAGGATCACCAGTTGTGGCAATAAATTATTTCAAGATGAGAAAAGATGTTAATAAAAATAATTAAAATATAAAATATTTATTTAGCAAAGATCATTACACAACCATTTTTTATATACCACTGTAAAATCGGTAGATAAATAATTTTGTGATAGATCTTTATATATAAGCCTGACTCTGTACACATGATAATGTTTTTATCTTTATAACTTTCTATGCTGACATTAAGATCTTTTATAAAACCTGATGAATAATATTCTATAGTCTTCTCATCTGTATAAAAATATTTTCCATAAATATATTCTCCATGTTTCTCAAAGACTAGTATCACTATTTCTCTAGTGACAGAATTGTTAAACTCAAGTATTATTATGACATCATTAGATCCTTTGATCATTATAGTATATGTGTCAAGATCTTTGTTAACATAGATCTCATCCTCATGAGAGACTGTGAAAATGATATCGAGTAAAGATGATATCATGATAGATATTAATATCATCATAAAAATCTTCTTCAGCTTTTCAAATCGGTTTTTCATCCTAATATATTATCTTATATCTCAACTATTTTATGGTTGTGGTCTTTATGTCTCGTCTTCATCAGAAGATTAAAAATGGAGAGATATCATTAGGAGCCTGGATCACTATTTCTCATCCTGAGATAGTTGATATATTATCAAACATGTCTTTCGACTGGTTTGTTTTTGATCTTGAGCATGCTCCATTGACTATACATGATCTTGAGATCATGTTGATGGCTTTGAAAGGTAGCGATATAACTCCTCTCGTAAGAGTTCCATGGAACGATCCTGTATATATTAAACAGGTTCTCGACTTAGGCGTTGAAGGAGTAATAATACCGTGGGTAAACACTGTTGATGATGTTAGAAATGCTCTGAGATATGTCAGATATCCTCCTCAGGGGATGAGAGGAGTAGGCCCGAGAAGATGTGTGAAATATGGTTTCTATGATCTAAAGAGATATTATGAGGAGTGGAATAGAGAGGCTATAGTAATTGTTCAGATAGAGACTAGAGAAGCACTTGAAAACATAAGATCTATAGTAGAGATAGAGGGGCTTACAGGAGTATTTGTAGGACCAAACGATCTTTCTGCATCGCTAGGAGTATTCAGAGACTTCAGAAATCCTGTGTTTATAGACGCGTTAAAAAGAATAGTCGAGAACTCAAAATATAAACTAAAGATCATTGGAATAATGACTTACACACCAGAAGATGCGATAGAGAAGATTGATATGGGATTCAACTTTATAGCTCTTGCAAGCGACTATAGATATCTGATTGAGGGAGCGAAAACATTTCTTCAAAAAGTTAATAGAAAAATAGCATAAAACATCTTAGTCTATAATTTTATATTTTTACATAAAGATCTAATTCCTTCTTTCTAAAAGGTCAAGGTATGATTTTCGACAACGTCTTCATATCCAATGTTATTTAAATGTTATTTATATGAAACATATCTTCCTTTAATATTAATCTTATATCCACATCTAGGACATCTATATGTCTCTCCTTCTCTGTCTAGATTAAAATATGTTACTCTATACCATCTTCTTCTCACAAGGATCTTTCCACATCTAGGACATCTTGTTGTCTCATACTCCGGGTCTCCCACGTTTCCTATATAGACATATTCTATACCATTCCTTCTAGCATATTCAGCTATTGAGATAAGCCTCTCTATAGGTGTCGGAGGCTCTCTCCAATAGTTTGCCGGGTAATATCTGTTTATATGAATAGGCGTTTGAGGACCTAAATATTTTAAATGTTGATCTATTATCCACTCTACGCATTCTTTAAAATCATTTGTGTTTGTCACTACGAGATAAACCATCTCAACATGACCATTATTATCAAGTATATATCTCGCGTTTCTAAATATGATCTCATGGTCTATAGATGCAATGGCTCTACGCATCTTAGGACATCCTTTTATATCAATACTCCATCCATCAGCGCCTGTCTCAATAAGTTTTTTAAGAGAGCTCAAGGTGTAATATCCATTTGTAGTCAATGAGACGTAGAGACCATGTCTTCTTCCCAGCTCGAAAAGATCTAGCATATAATCATATAATGTTGCAGGCTCGTTAAAACTTGCGTTAAGACCTTCATCACCGTTTATAACAGCTTCTCTAACAAGATCTTCTGGAGAAATTCTTTTAGAGTCTATAGGAGGATCTGAGAAACTTAAGAAATGATTCTGACACCACGGACAATAAAAATTACAGCCGTATCCAGAGAATGTCAATGCCGTGCTATTAGGCCAATAATGAAAGAAAGGCTTGATCTCTATAGGTCTGCTCTCGACAGCACTGACAACTCCATAGCCTATATGAACAAGTTCTCCATTAATATTCATATAATTTCTACAAACCCCTCTAGAACCTGGATTTAAAACACATCTTCTCTCACAGATCATACATCTAATTCTTTTATCCTTCAGCTCTTCATAAAGATCTTTTGAAGACCTTTTGTAGATATTTTTAATAGTTTTTGACATATCTAATATAATAAATCTTTTTAAACAAATATTTTCTTAAGATCTTTAGAAAAGATCTTTGAGACAGATCCTTTCTCTAGAAATAGTTATGAAGCCTTTAAACAAAAAGATCTTTGTTAAAAACATGGATTGAAACATATAACTTTTTAATAATAATTTTATTAACATGGGTCTGAAAAACAATTGACTAGAGAGATATTGCTCTTTGATAGTTTTGATGAGACTATTGATAAACTGATAGATATACTGACTGAGAATGGATATACTGTTCATGTTCTCACACTGCCTTATCGAGCAGATCATTTTACTGACAGACCTGTGTATATTCATGTTGTAGAGCAATCAGATCTTGAGGAGATCTCAGAGGATGCAGATGTATCAGATTTTTTGAGAGACATAGATTTTTATAATATCGAAATAGTCTTGCTCTTATCTCATAACGAGGATCTTAATCTGAAGCTTGCCAGGATCATCAAAAAGAGCGGCGTGCCCAGGGTGATCATTGTTGTGAGAAGTGATGAAAAAAGAGTTGAGGCAGAGAAAGAGAATATTCAGACAATCAATCTATCTCATTGTGTTCTTGGAAGGATCCAGAGGATTTTATCATTAAAATTTGTTAGACTGACACCTATAAGAGGAGAGATCTTTATGTTAGAATCTCTCGTGACAGGAGACATGAAGATCATCGGAGAGAAAATAGGAGATCTTGAGGACAAATATAATATTGGAATAACATTGTTAAGAGGTGTTGACGAGATCCGAAACTCTGAGGATGAGATTATTCAGGAGGGAGATTATCTGATAGCTATTGGACGTAGAGAGAGCCTTATGGAGCTGATCAAGTGAATTGCTTAGAAAAGACTGGCTTCGTAGAGAGCTTGACACATTTGATATATACTCTCTAGTTCATCATGATTCACAGTCTACATATTATCTTATGATAGGCTTCATAGCATTATATGCCGCAAAATATTCTTTCTTGATTTCAATATACGCCGTCTTAATAATGATCATAATAGCATTAGTATATGGTGAGATGGGCTCTCACTTCCCAGTCTCAGGAGGATCATATGTTTATGTGAACTACTCATTAGGAAAATTAATTGCGTTTATATCTGTATGGCTTTTAGCGCTTGATCAGATAATAATGATCGCATACGGGACATTAGACGCATCTAATTATCTTCTAACAATGATTTCTCACATATATAGTCTTCACATAGATCATAAATATTTAATTGTTATAGCATTAATAATATCTATTATATTATATATACTGACTCTAATCGGCATAAGAGAGTCTGCTAATGTTGCTAAGATAATAGCGGTCATCGACATAATATCCATAGGGATCCTTATAATAGGATTTAACATGATCCTTTTGTTGTTAAAAGGTGGTTTCTCTACACCACCATCTTTCAAATGGGACAGAATAGATCCTGTGGACATGTTGATAGCACTTGCTCTTGCCTCAAGAGGATTCACAGGTGTTGACAGCATAGGACAGCTTGCTGGAGAAGCTAAAAAACCTCTCACTCAGATCCCTAGAGCAACTTTTCTACTGATATCTATAGGATCTTTCTTCAGTTTATCTCTCATGATACTTCTCATGAACATAGTCTCATACAATGATCTTACTACAGATCCTTCGTTAGCAATATATCTAATAGCCTCAGAGACGCCCTACATAACATCTATAACAGTTGTTTTAAGCACCATAAATATTTTCATGATAATGATAATGGCTTCATTAACAGGCTATGTCTCATTCTCAAGACTATTATATATACTTTCACAATACAAGACATTGCCATCTTATCTAGGCTCTATACACAGGATTTTCAGAACTCCTCATATAGCATTGACAACAGCTTTCATAATCTCTCTCCCTCTAATATTAATTGGAGAGATAAGCGTCTTGCTCGAGGTTTATGCAATAGGTTCTTTAATAAATTATCTCATGGTATCAATTTCTCTGGCTCTATTATCTCGAAGAGGAAGTCTCTACGGAGGATTTTCTACTCTGAGAATTAAAGGGATCCCGATAACATCTGTTATAGGAGTTCCGACCCTCTCAACAGCTCTTATAATAGTGATCTTGGTGAAATACTTTTTCATGTGGGTCATAGGTCTATGGCTGATAGCAGGACTACTCTTATATTATCTTCAAAAACTTTCTTTGAAAAGATCTTTATAACTGCTGAAGGATCATACTATATATCTTGTCTAACAACATGTATCTTATGTCTTCTTCTCTCCTAGGATCTCTTATGATCCCTCTGATAACAATTTTTATATTACTCTCTCCAGTCGTCTCGATACCTAGTCTAACATTTTCTATACCTAATTCTTCGGCTGATCTTAATATATAATCTCTTAAAGTCTTTAAATTGATGCTCGTCTTCATAGGAATTATCACTGGTATAATAAGCTCGTGGCCTTCTTCAACTCTGAATTTTTTAAAACTTGAGTGAAGAAGTTTTGTATATGGTATATAAACAAGATCTCTATGAGGATCTCTTATAATAATTGATGTAGGCTCTATAGCAACTATGTGACCTCTGAAGCCGTCGATCTCTATGTAATCTCCTATCTTAAGATCATATATTCCTGGAGTGAAGAGGCCGCTCACATATTCCTCAATGGCATGTCTAGATCCTATGAGAAATATTATTATTCCTATGACAAAAACTGTGAAGATGCTAACGAAGATCTCATGATAACCAGCTAAGATCCCTATCACTCCTAAGACTATTGATACAAGAAATATTGCTCCAAACAGCTCTAACGCAGAGATCAGTGGTTTGGCGACTCGTCTAGACAACATTCTGAAGAGAATTCTATGTAGAGATAGATATAGAAAGATTGTCACTATGATCACAACTGCTATAACTATTATATTTATTATCAAAGAGCTTAAAGACTGATCCATAATAATCTTCTACCAAAAATATTTTTCAATAAAAACATATAAATCATAATCTATTTTAGCTTTTAAACATTTCTCCTATATGATAAAAATGAGAGAATTAAAATCAAAAGTTGTTGAAGAGGTTAATAAAAGAAGAGATGAGCTGATCGAGGAGGTTAGAAAACTTCTTAAGATGCCCAGCATCTCAGGAAGTGGAGAAGGCATTAAAGAGACAGCCTCATATCTTAAAGAATGGATCTCTGAGAGAATCGGTGCAAAAACCATTTTATTAACATATGGAGGACATCCGATCGTATATGGAAGACTTGATGTAGGTGCTGAGAAAACTGTCATATTATATAACATGTATGATGTTCAGCCTGTTGAGCCTCTAGAGCTTTGGGAGGCTCCTCCCTTCGAGGCTAGAATTGTTGGTGACAAGATTATTGCTAGAGGAGCTTATAACACGAAAGGAGCTCTCATGAGCTCTCTTCTCGGCGTAGAGATCTTGTCGAGAATCGATAGAATACCAGTGAATCTAGTTTTTGTATTAGAAGGTGAGGAGGAGCTTGGAAGTCCTTCAATGCCTAAATTTGTTGAAGACAAATTTGACGAGTTGAAAAAAGCTGATCTAGTTTATTTCGCCTTTCCATCAGAGAGGGTCAGAGGAAAACCTACTATAGTTCTCGGAAACAAAGGGATAGTATTTATAGAGCTGAGAACCAGAGTGTCAAAATATGATGTCCACAGTAGCTTCAGCAGAGGTCTTTATAATCCTGCCGCTGTGCTGGCTAAGATAGCTTCTCATCTAATAGATCCTTTGGAAGGCCCTAGAATACCATGGCTTGAGGAGAAGGCTGTGGGACCTACCGAAGAAGATCTTAAGTATCTTAAAGATATTGAAGAGGCTTCACCAGCTGAGGAGCTTATGAGTTTATATGGAGTTTTTAAGCCGAGACTCAGAGGGAGAGACTGGTATATAGCGGTCTATTTCAAGCCCACAGTCAATATAGACGGCTTCTCATCAGGATACACAGGGCCTGGCACAAAAACAATCACTCCTGCAGAAGCTGTGATGAGACTTGACTTTAGACTTGTTCCTAATATAGAGCCTGAAGACGTGATCAAAGGTCTTCAAGATCTTATCAAAAGACTTGGTCTATCAGATCTTGTGGAAATAGATATTAAAGATTCTTATACTTGGAGTAAGACAGATCCTAAGTCTCCTTATGTAGAAGCTGCTAAAAAAACATATGAAGATATGAACATGAGATCTTATGTGATACCTATTCTCCCAGGCTCAGCACCAAGCTATTTATTCACAAGAAAACTAGGGATCCCAATGATCTCAACGGGGCCCGGCCACGGAGGAAGAGCTCACGCGCCTAACGAATATATAACTATAGACACTATACCTGGAATAACAAGTTTCACAGCATTATATCTACTAGAGATCGCATCTACAAAAATATGATAAAGATTATGAGAATAGGCCTAATGTTTTAAGCATGCTCTTCACGATCGATATGATCTCTCGTGAAGAATATTTTCTTCGGATCAATATATAATATTGTTTTTTCATATACTCATCTAAATACTTCTCAACATATCTAATATTTCTAACAATATTTTTCATAATCTCATCTTTTTTAACATTGTATTTTTCTAA
>Ga0081473_129508_pt1 | contig 71485 bp, 85 predicted proteins | sample CisSprmetagenome_FD_70977 | JGI IMG/M metagenome (GOLD analysis project Ga0081473, IMG submission 70977) | Hypoxic/sulfidic aquatic microbial communities from Cistern Spring, Yellowstone National Park, USA v2 (version 2) | ecosystem: Environmental > Aquatic > Thermal springs > Hot (42-90C) >...
AAGTGGCTGAAGGAACAGCCCGTGGTCTACCGCTGGACGAACGGAGCGGGGTGGGCAACCACTAGCTATGAAGTCATGAAGATGAAGGCGATAAACCACGAACCTATGATCCGCCTTGAAGGAACAATCGCCTTTTAAGGCGGTGAGGATGTCAGAAGATTATTTTCATATCTTGTGTCTAATAACCGAGTAGCTTCCATTAAATGAGAATAATCCTGAGATATTAGAAACATCAAACTTTTTGGGCGTTAGGAAACCAGTATAAAGACAATTTTATCAATCCGTTCTTCTAATAAAGAATTTTATGGAGTTTAGCAGCTTAAAAGCAAAGTTCGAAAAAAGGCTAGAAGAAGCTAAAAAGAAAGGCCTCGTAGACGAACCTATTTTGCCTTTACTAGAACTAGTGAATTCTTATAGCGAATTTTTCAGCACTTCTTCGTGTGCTGGAAGGATTATTCTGATAGCCGTGCATCCATCATGGAAAAAGAACCTCTCAAAAATATTTTTTAAATCACATTATCAAGTTAACGCGGAGGAAGTTTGGACAGCGCTTTTAGACGGCGCTCAAAGGTTTAAATATCCTATATATTTCAAACAAGAACCTTTTATTTTGCATATTTCAGCATCAAACGTACAGAGTGCTCTAAAAATGCTTTCTATAGCTCAGATTTCAGGAATTAAACATTCTGGCATAGTTAATATTTCAAAAAATCGAGTTACTTTAGAATTACAAAGTATAGAAAGAGTAGATGCAATAGTATCAAATGAAGGAAAAATATTGATAGATATAAAATATTTATCAGAGCTTGTAAGGGATGCAAATTTAAAGCTAACAATCACAAGAGAAAAAATGCAGCGCCTGTTTGATAATTTAAAAAAGCTCTAGTATAAAGAAGTTTAAATTTTGCTTCACGCGCTTATCTTTCGCTATAAATATAAATAAACATAAGATTAAAAATGTTTATGCTTTCAATCACAATAAATACACAAACTCCTCCAATAAAACTAAATCTTACGTACCAGCAACTCATAGAAAAATATGGCAACGTGGAAATTCCAGTTAATTTAGAGCAGTTAGAAGAAAGCGATTATCAGATTTCCGTAGGAGGTGTTTCTAGAATGCTTGTTCAATTTACGAACTATTTTAATCTCTCACCAACTTGGGTTTCTTTAGGACCCGGTTATCCTGAAACAGCAATTTATAAGAACATAAAGATAAGGTATGTGGATCTTGACCCAGAAAATCTGAAGAAATTTACAAGGTTTAAGGAAGGGTTTTACAATCAAATTCATAAAGTTTCAGAATATAATTTTAATGCACAGGATTACCTCTCTTATACTATATATAACTGGAAATCTGCAGAAGCTCTTATTAAAGAATTTGAAAATACTGATGTTTATTTTATAAATGATTTTCAGCAATTACAGGTTGGAGGAATAATAGGTCCTTCGGCTCCTGCTATTTTCTGGTATCATATACCTTTGGTACCTGAAAACATTAATCAGCAGCTAAGAACTTTCTTAAGAAAATCATTTGATGGGTTTGATGAAGTTATTCTAAGCACCAAAAGAGATTTAGAGGGGTATATAAGACTTGGAGCCGGCGTGCCGGCAAAGCAGGTTTATCCTTTTATAGATCATAATTCTCTTAAGGAACCTCGAGAGTCTGATATAGGAAGGGTTCTGGACAAACTAAACCTAAAACAGGATGAAAAGAAAATTTTAGTTGTTGGTAGGATGGATCCCATAAAAAGTCAAGATTTGGCAATAAGTGCTATTAAGAACGTTGAAGCAAAACTAATTTTGGTAGGCGATGGTAGCTTTACAGGTTCAACTTTAGCCCGTGGTAAATCATCAGGCTGGCGCGAATATCTTAATAGGAAAGCAAAAGAAGAAGGTGTTGAAGATAAAGTTATATTTGCAGGTTATTTGAATGAAAAAGAACTGTTCGCTATCTATAAAGCTAGCGATGTAGTAGTTTTACCTTCGAAGTTAGAAGGATTTGGGCTAACCGTATGTGAGGGATGGAGATACAGGAAACCCGTAGTTGTAAGTACTGGTGCTGGAGTTTCAGAGTTAATCTTAGACGGGGTAAACGGTTATAAATTTAACGCAGGAGATGTATTGAGCCTTTCTGATGCTATTAAAAAGGCTCTTTCTGCAAAAAAAGAAATTGGCGAACTTGGATTTGAGACAATGCTACAATGGTGCAGTTTAAAGGCTAGTAGTGAAAGATTAATGGAAATAATCGAGGATGCTTACAAAATATATCAAAAAGCTCCTAAACCATAAAAATTAAAATTTTACAAAAACCCAATAGAGGTTAATAGGGACGAAAGTCCCCTTCTGCAAGCTGTAAACAGCCTTCTTATAGAAATTTTTAAGCCTTCTGCACATTATCTTTGCAGACATATGATGCCAATAAAGTCTCGCAGACCTCTATCTAGGGAATCCGCGATGTCTAGAATAAGGCCAGCACTTCAATCGAGCCAAATCAGCAATAGCGGAGCTCTGCATGTGTAACGCAGGCTAGACGTCCAGGGATGATCGTGCCAATATGGTGAAATACTTTGCAAGCATTTCTCATGTGAAAGCGTAGCTGTAAACATGAAAGCCATGACCTTGCGGCCAGGGTTGTTCACTCAAAGTCATGCAAGAATCTATATAAACTACGATTACAGTATTGGTTTTTATAATGATCGATCATGCATTTTTGAGCAATGGTTATGGTTCTGCGCTTATTTCAAAAGATCTAAATGTTGATTGGCTTGCTGTACCGCGATTCGACTCTTCACCTCTTTTTTGCAATCTGCTCGATGAAAGCAAAGGCTGCACATCAACTATAAAATTTGACACTGAGGTAGCTTTTGAAAGAAGCTACATAAACCATTCTATTTTGCTAAGAACCAATGTAATAAAAAACAAAGAAAAAATAGCTTCTGTAATCGACTTTATGCCTTTGGCTGAAAGCGCTCTAATGAGGATTATAAGTTCAAATGATTCATTTGAAGTTTATGTTAAACCATCTTTTAACTATTGTATGATTGTGCCAGCTGTTTACAAAGAAGCTCAAGGAGCTATTTTTAAAGATCCTAACGGAAAACAGGCATTAGAGTTTAAGTACGTTTGGAATTCTAAAGTTGAAGAAAAAACAAGCTATTCATGGAAGTTTTATCCAGGAAAAGGTTATCTGTTATTTCTTTACTCAGCCGATGTGGGTTATGGGCTTTTTAGCAAGAAGAGCAAAGTCTATTCGATTCCATCAGAGGCAATGCCGGCTGCTGTAAGCTATTGGAAATCTTTACTTGGAAATACAAACATCAATCCCCCAGCTTGGGCAACCAGTGTTTTTTATTCATCTATTTTAGTTATTTTGGGTTTAATGTACAAACCATCAGGAGCGCTGATATCTTCTCCCACAACTTCTCTTCCTGAAATAATAGGGAGTGTCCGCAATTGGGATTACAGATATGCTTGGGTAAGGGATTCGAGCTTGGCCGCAGAAACATTAATCAAGATAGGATATGTGATAAAGGGAAGGGAGATACTTAACTTTCTGATAAACGTTTTAGATCCTTCTATGAAGCCTTTTAATCATACGCTTTTTACTGTAGATGGCGGGCCACCGCCATCTGAATACACAGCAGACTGGCTTAGCGGATATAATAATTTAAGACCGGTAAGAATAGGAAACGCTGCCCATCTTCAGATACAGCTAGATATTGAAGGTGAATTTATGAACGCTTTATCAACCTATTATAAATTTACTAAAGATAAAATCTATTTAAAAAACGTATGGTGGGCAGTAAAATCTATATCAAAATACATAATAAAAAACTATAATAAAAGGGATTCAGGTATATGGGAAGAAAGAGATCTTCCAAAACACTACACACACAGTAAAGTTAATATGTGGAACGCTTTAGTTAAAGCGGCAGAGCTTGCAAAAGAACTTAACAGAAGCACCGAGGCCGATGAGTGGAAGCTTAAAGCAGATCAAATAAAAGATTATATATTGAAAAATGCTTGGAACGAAGATGTTGGCTCATTTGTAAGATTTTTTGGATCTAAGGATATAGATGCCAGCCTTCTGGTTATGCCTATTTACGGTTTAATTGGAATTGATGATGACAGGTTTTTACAAACGTTTAAGAAGATCGAAAAAGAGCTGGTTAAGAATCATTTAGTTTTTAGATACAAGAAAGACTTTCTTGGAATCGTCGAATATCCTTTTGGATTGGCTAGCTACTGGATCGCTAAAATCAAGCTCATGCAAGGCGATTATAAAGAGGCAGAGAAATATATTAGGAAATTAGTTTCCTGCGCTAACGATCTAGGTCTCTTGGGTGAGCATATAGATCCAGTGAAATGTGAACCAAGAGGCAATTATCCGCATGTCTTTTCGCATATAGCTGTTTTGATGGGAATATACGAGCTTTCATCAGAAAGCAGACAAATCAAAACGTTTATTAAAAATTAAATACTTTATTTATTTATGAAGTTTTTAGGAATTTCTGGAAGTTCGAAACTTGATTCACTGAATAGTCTGCTTCTCCATAATGCTTTTGAACTTCTTAACAAGGAGCATCAATGGGAAGTAGTTTCTGTAGCTAACATTCCAATCTTTGAACAAACAGACGAAGAACCAGATTCAGTGCAAAAATTAAGAAAAAAAGTTAACGAATCTGACATAGTTGTTATATCCACGCCTGAACACAACCACAGTTATTCTGCTTCTTTAAAAAACGCTATAGATTGGTTATCTATACCATTAGATAAAAACCCTTTCCGTTGGAAGGTTGTAGCTACGATGTCAGCTTCCACAGGATCATTAGGTGGGCCTAGAGCTCAAGAACATTTGTGGGTTGTCCTTAAATCGTTAGGAGCAATTTTAGTGCCAGGCCCTGAAGTATTTTTAGTTAATGCAGACAAAAAGTTTATTGAAGGAAAGTTAACTGATGAAGTTGCAAAAAAATTCATCACGGAACTTTTGAATAATTCTATAATACTCGCCAATGCTATAAAATGTGGTTTAAACCAAAAATCTTGAACTATTATTTTAAAACATTTTACGCGAATATAAAATTTTAAAATTGTAAAGACTTGTTAGAATTTACATAAATATAATTTGTTCTTAGATATTTCGCAAGTTTAGGAGGCGAAAGCCCCTTCCATAACAGTAGATCAATACCTTTATCTAGTAATTATGATGGATTTCTAGTCTAAATAAGAAGCAACTTTGTAAAAAAGGAATAACTTTATATACACGAGGTTTCAATCATAAAGTGATAAAAGAATGGATGATTTCGAACCGTTTGTATATACGAACGAACTAATACCAGAGGAAATAACTAAAGAAACTGCAAGGGTTTTTGTAAAGCTCGAAACGAGAAAATATAACAAACCAACAACAGTAATAGAGTTTTCTGATCCTAAAGGAATAAACATAGAAGATATAGCAAAAAAACTCAAAAAAAGGCTTGCGTGTGGAGGGACAGCAAAAGATAAAAGCGTTATACTTCAGGGAGATCACAGAGATAAGGTAGTTCAGTACCTTGTCGATCTTGGCTTTAAACGCGAGAACATAGTAATGCAATGAACAAATCTGTGAAAATTAAAGTTTGTCCAAAATGCGGTTTTCCTTTACATCCCCTTTCTGAAATTGTGTCAGGGGCGCCAACTAATTATTATTACTGTAAAAGATGCGGTTATAAGGGAGCTTTATATATAGAGATAAGTTATGGATCCTCTAGTACCTATTAATGAAAGTTTAAGTAAGAACGAGATACCTAAGGACATATACAATAAAGTATTAGATTCTGTAAAAAAAGTTCATGATGCAATAACTCAGATTGAAAAAGCTTCTAACATAAAATATCCTGAATGGTATGTTTATCCAAAAGCAATAGTAATGAAGGCACCTGTCGGAGAGTCATCAATTATATATTCAAGGTTTTTTCCTTTTAGCTATGAGAACGTTCTTTATACATTAGTTCAGGTTACGCCTCCTTTGATCCTTTACGCATCTAAAGATACTTTGTTGGCAGTTATGGCCCATGAGTTTCTTCATTATATAAATTTTGTAGCTAATCTTAAAAACTTTTCAATTATTTCTGAAGAAGAAACAACCAGCGTTTTTGAAAGCATCTTTAAAGATGAAGCTCAGCTTTATAACGAAGAAAAAGTATTTAAGAAAAGCAAAAAAATAAAAAGGCTTTTAAAAGAAAAATTTTCTGGGGGTCTAAATGACGACGCTTTAAATAAAAAGACTTTAACAAGGTGGTTTAAAAAAGGTTTACCTGTAGAATATATTTCGCCTGAAGGCAATATAAGCAGGATAAGTATGCTTTCAATATTAAATTTTAAACCAGAAGAGACTTTAAAGAGGTTCTTAAATTGGACATAAATCAGGTTTTTACAGACGTTAATCAAAAACTAAAAGATATCGAAATAAAATCGCTTTCTATTTATGGTAGTACTGTTTCGGGTTATGCTAAGCAAGATAGCGATATAGACGTTCTGGTACTTGCTGATGATTTTAAAGATAAAGTACGTTATTTTTATTTTGATTCAAATTCTAAAAAATATTCTGTTCTTGTAGCTGATTTAAACGAAACATATAAGGATGCTGAAAAAGCAAGTTTAGGAGAATTTGTTGTAGGCAGGCTGTTGAATCCTTTTATACCGGTTTATGGCGAAGAAATCATTAGAGATATAGAAATAAAGTATAAAAAAAGAGTTATAGAAGAAGAAACGGCGGAACTTTATAAAGAATTTCAAGACTTCATATACTATTTAGTGATTCCGCTCCAGTATTTTATATTTTCAAAGCTTAAAAAAAGGTATCAAATTTATCCACCTGCCCTTTATAGTTATGCTAAAACTTATTCTAAAGAGCTTATATCTAAAAATCTCGCTTTAACGCTCGAAGGCTTTAGAAAAGCTGTTAATGAGATAGAATATCTTTACTTAGATGGGTGTAATGTAAGGGTTAAAAAAGGGGCTCAAATCCCTCAACCTTTTATGATTGACGAACTATACTATTTTCAGATGGCCATAAAGCAATATATTTTTCACGGAAGAAGCGGGAAAGTATCCCCTGAAGTGGTCATAACAGAGTTATTATCGAAAGTTAAAAGATCAAGGAACGTTAAAGAGATAAATGAATATTTAAAAAAACCCGAGCTTTTGCTAAGTCTAGAAAGCGGTATTAAAATAGTATGGTCAAATGTAGAAAAAGAGTTAGGCGCAAAACTTGTTGAAAGGATTGGAGGAATTTTAAACCCTTTTTACGGAATTAAAATAGTTGAAATAGATAATAAAAAGTACGTAATTAAGAGCTTTAAAGGGAAAAGCGAGCTCAAATGGTACATGCTCGGAATGGTGGGAAAGCCTATAAAACCATTTGAAATGAATTCTGTTAAAAGGATGTATAACGAGTTTATGGGTTCTGCTTTACTTAATAGTATAGGAATTTTAGTTCAGAAAATTTATGCCTTATCAGTAAGAAAAAAAATGTTAATAAAAACATACGTTCAAGGAAATAGCCTTTTAGATTTGATAAAAAAATTTTCTGGGAAAGATTATGAATTAAAGGTTTTAGAAAATGTAGCACAAATTTTCAGAACTATACATGATGCAGGTTATGCACTAGGTGATTCAAAGCCAGAAAATTTTCTTACTTCTAAAGATGGAATCTATGTTATAGATTTGGAACAGTTTAAAGAAAAAGCAGAAATAGAAGATAAAGGTTGGGACATATCAGAATATATTTATTATTCATTGTCCTTTGTAAAAGATATCAGTTTAGCCGAGCTTTTTATTGAAAGCTTTAAAAAAGGTTATGGAGAAGATAAAGAAGTCTACGAGTCGGCATCCAGTCAGAAATTTTCGTTACCTTTTCTTATAATGTTAAGGCCTGACCTTCTTACCTATTACAGGAACCTTATGAAAAAAATTTTTATTGGAAAGATTAATTGAAAACGCTTAAAAATAGTATAGGCGTATGATAAAGCGGATGAAGATTAACTACAATCCATTTCTTAAGAGGCTGGAAGTAGAATACGTATTCCAGGACGGTAATGGTAAAATATCAAGAAAAAGCGCTGCAGAAATCTTGGCAAAAGAACTTAACAAGCAGGTTGATAACATTATACCAGTTTATTTGAAAGGCTCGTTTGGAACTAAAGCTCTTAAAGGGTTATTTTACGTTTATGATGACGTTAACCTTGCTAAAATGCACATAAAAAAATACTTATGGCTAAGAATGCTGCCAAAAGAAGAAAGAAAGAAAGTTTATGACGAAATGAAAAAGAAGAAGGTTGAAAAGAAGTGAAAGGAAAGACAATTCAAATATGGAAGCTTTATGAAGTTGAGGGAAGTTCTGTAAAAAGGGTCAACAGGTTCTGTCCAAAATGTGGTAGCGGGACTTTTATGGCTCGTCATAAAGATAGATGGTACTGTGGTAGATGTGGATACACAGAATTTATAAGAAAACGCTGACATCCTCCCCGCCTTAAAAGGCAATGGTTCCTTCAAGGCGGATCATAGATTCGTGGTTTACCGCGATCATTCTCATGACTTCATAGCTAGCTGTTGCCCACCCCGCTTCGTTCGTCCAGCGATAGACCACGAGCTGTGCCTTCAGCCACTTACCCTATCCTCAAAGAACTCGGGGATATGTAGAGCCTTCTTGAAGTATTCCCTTACGGGACACGCTTTATAATATTTTAGTAATTTAAATATTACCCCACCTCTAGAAGAGGCAAGGCTTTCAGTTGTAAATAAACAAATCTTTTTATAATAACGTTTAATAAACAGATTAAGTTAAAATAATTTATGTCGGCTAGAGAATTTATACAAATAGCAGACAAGATCAAAGAACTTACTCTGAAAGGTAAAAGTTTTGCGCTTGTTTTTATAGCAGATTATAAAGGGCACAGCGCAAGGCATGAAGGCGCTGCTATGCTCGTAGCAGATGACGGCAGTTTTGTCGGAACTGTTGGAGGAGGAGCATTAGAAAAATTTGCCATTGAAAAGGCTTTAGAATTTATAAAAAGAGGTAGAGGCGGCATTATAGAAATACCTGCAACAAGCGAAATAGGAAGCGCCTGTGGTGGAGCAGTTACGCTTTATATTAAGGTTGTCCCGCCTTCAGAAATACTTGTTATATTTGGGGCCGGTCACGTAGGAAGCTCACTCTCAAAATTAGCAAGTCAGCTTGGGTTTAGAGTTTTAATCGTTGATGATAGAAAAGAATTTGCTACGAAAGAAAGATTTCCTGAAGCTTCTGAAGTTATTGTTGCAAAGCCAGATGAAGCTATTTTAAAGATTCCCAAAGGTGACAACGTTTACGTTGCGATCATGTACTATTCTGCAGATGCAGAGCTTCAAATACTTAGAGAGCTTTTGAAGTTCGACTTTAAGTATATAGGAGTAGTAGCAAGCCCCGTAAAGACGCTTAAATATCTTAATGAGCTGTTCAAGGATTACCCTGAGGATAAGCTAAAAAACATAAGAGCCCCCATGGGGCTGGATATCGGCGGTGGGGAAGAACCTATAGACATAGCCCTCAGTATAATGGCAGAAATTCAGGCAGTAAGGTATAACACCACTGGGAGACCTCTTAATAAAGTTCCTGAATTTTTAGAACAACTTAAAAAGAAGGCTCAGTTTTCTTAGTCAGCTTGTATATTTCATCTTGTGGAGGTTCACGATAAACCTCGATACCATTTGCTCTTTTTATTTGAAGAGAAGGTTCGCCTTTTACAAACTCTCCGATTATTGAAGCCTTTCCATTTAAAACTTCCAAAACACGTTCAGCTTTTTTTGGCTTTGCTGTTGCAAGGATAGCTCCGCTTGAAAGGAGTTTGAGCGGATCAAGGTTTAAATGATCGCAGATAGATCTTGATAAAGGCGTTATCAAAACTTTTTCTTCATCAACTTCAAGTTTTAACTTTGAAGCTAAAGCCATTTCAACAGCACCTCCTATTATTCCTCCTTCTGTAGGATCGTGCATAACTTTTACACCAAGCGAATTTAGTTTTAAGGCATCATTAATTATAGATATTTTATCGATGTAGGACATCGCAAGTTCGAGTGCACCTTCATCAAACTGTACTATAAGTTCAGGATAATCATTAGCTATTACTGCTGTGCCTTCTATCGCGGCTTCATTTACCTGTATAAGAACATCGCCAGGCTTAATTTCTGATATGCTTGATGGTTTTTTAGATGAAAACCCTATCTGCGTTACTACAGCTATGCTCATATCAAGATTTTCTACTATTTCTGTATGGCCTCCTACAATGCTTATTCCTAAATTTTTAGCTGTTTCATCAAGCTGTGCTGTTATGCTGTTTATTTCATCTTCTGTTGAATTTTTTTTAAGAAGCAAAGTAATCAGAGCATACTTTGGCCTTACCCCCTTTACTGCTATATCATTTGAAGAAACGTACATAGCTAGTTTTCCCAAATTTTTTTTAGCAGCAGTTATAGGGTCTGTATGGGTAATCATGTACAATTTTTTTGTAATCCTTACAACAGCAGCATCTTCACCTATTCCTGGACCTTTTAAAACTTCATCTGTATAAGCTCCATGTCTTGGAAAAACATACTTTTTCAACATATCTAGTGTTAATTTAGCCATTGCAAACAATTAATTTAAGTAAAATATAAATGTAAGCCGAAGTTAGGAAGTTTATGCCAAAGCAAATATACGATATTCAAACTTTGCTTGAGCTGTTAAAAAATGCACGTAAAATAAAGGTAGTAAAAAGAAAAGATTATTCTAAAATAAAAGTTAGAGTAGGTAAGTATCTCTACACATATGTCGGATCTCCAGACGAGCCCGACAAAATATTATCTAACGTAAAAGAAAAAGACAAAATAGTTTATTATTGATAAAAAATGATTCTAGTTAGTAATGATGATGGTCCAGCAAGCCCCGGCTTGAGAGCTTTAATCAGGCATCTTTCAAATTTAGACGAAGTCGTGTTTTCTATACCAGAAGGGCCTAGAAGCGGCAGCAGCATGAGCCTGACTTTTCACAAACCTATAAGAATAAGAGAGTCTGAGATTGTAGGAGCAAAAGGGTATATATGCTCTGGTTCTCCCGCAGATGCTATAGTCGTAGCCCATATAATGCTCGATAATAAGCCGGATGTAGTAGCTACGGGAATAAACCTTGGAGATAACACAGGATTGCAAGATATATTTTCTAGCGGTACTGTGGCAGGTGCGCTTCAAGCAGCAATTTTAGGTTATAAATCTATTGCTTTTTCAAAAAGAATAAGTGACGAATTCATACTTTATCCATACGTAAAAACAGATGAATTTGAAGAAGCGGCAAAAATAGCAGCAAAGATCGTAGATTTTGTGCAACACAGGGGTTTACCATCAAATTCACAACTATTGAATGTAAATTTTCCGTTGAACGTTAATGAAAAGACAAAGGCAAGAATAACCAAGGCTTCACCAGTAAAATATGAACATTATTTAGATAAAAGACTTGACCCACGTGGCAGAGAATATTTCTGGCTTTGGGGTAAAAGGTTAGGCAACTATCCAGAAAACACAGATGCAAACGCTGTATTTGATCTTGGTGAGATATCAATAACGCCTATGAGGATCGATTTGAGCGTTCCTGAGATGTTACAGCAAGATTCTAGCTGGTATAAAGACCTAGTTGAGAGAATATAAACTTACGATATGGTTAAAAGTTGCTAGCGAACAACGCATATGGGGATGAGGCTTTACCGCTCCAGCCTGAGCAAAGGCTATGAAGAGCTCGCGACGAACTGACCCATAAAAGTGATTTAAAATGGTCTCATTGAAGGTAGCCGTTATTAATAGGGATGTTTGTAGGTTTGATAAATGTAACCATGAATGTCAGAGATTTTGTCCTCCTCAGATTTCTGGCAAAAAAGTTGTTGAGTTCGGAAGCGACGGGTACCCTACAATAGATGAAGTTTTATGCATAGGATGTGGAATATGCGAAAAAAAATGCCCATTTGAAGCTATCAAGATAGTCAACTTGCCTCGTGAATATGGAAAAGAAAAAATTCATCAATATGGGCCTAACTCTTTTAGGCTTTATAGGCTTCCAATTTTAAAAAAGGGCAAAGTTGTTGGAGCGGTCGGTATGAACGGTATAGGCAAAACTACTGCTCTGAAGATATTGTCAGGTAACTTGCTTCCGAACTTTGGAGATTATGAAAAAGAACAATCTATAGATGACGTAATAAGATATTTTAAAGGAACCATTTATGCTGATTACTTTAGGGGTTTAAAAAATGGCGAAATAAGAATATCGATAAAACCACAGGCAATTTATGAAATTCCCAAAGTTTACAAAGGTAGTGTAAAAGAATTGGTAGAAAAGTATTCAGAAGGTGAAAATCAAGAAATTATAAAAGAACTGGAAGTTGAAAAGCTTTTCGAAAAACAAGTTTCAGAACTAAACGGAGGTGAGTTGCAAAAAGTTGCAATTGTTGTAGCTTTATCGAGGAAGGCTGATTACTACTTTTTCGATGAACCGAGTTCCTATCTGGATGTATTTAACAGACATTCAGTTGCTAGAGTTATAAAGAAAATTTCTGAAAAAGCTGGAGTTTTTTTGGCTGAGCATGATCTTACATTCCTTGATTATGCAAGCGATTATATACACATACTTTATGGCGAACCTGCAGTTTATGGTATAGTATCTAGGCCGATGAGCAGCAGCGAAGGCATAAACGAGCTAATAGAAGGAGAAATAAAGCAGGAAAACGTAAGGATAAGAAACTATACCATAAAGTTTAGAAATCCTGACCTTAGCCCAGCTGAAGAATCAAACGTTCTTTTCACAGTGCCAAAATTTCGTAAAAGCTATCCCGGGTTCACGTTAAATGTTGAAGGCAAAGAAGTAAAAGAAGGGCAGATAATTGGTGGGCTTGGGCCTAACGGTATAGGAAAAACTACCTTCTTAAAGGTGCTTGCAGGCGTTGAAAAGGATGACGAGGGAGTTGTAAATATTAACATAAAAATCTCTTATAAACCGCAATACCTTGAAATAAATCAGGATATCACTGTTGAGTCTCTCTTATCAAAGTTTGAATGGAACAGCACAGAAAATTTAAACTTACTGGTGACTCCTCTTAGGCTTGAAAAACTTTTACAAAAAAACATTTCACAGCTTAGTGGTGGAGAACTTCAAAAAGTAGCCATAGCTACAGCGCTTCTTCAGGACGCAACTCTTTATGTGCTAGACGAACCTTCAGCATTTTTAGACGTCGAAGATAGGATAGCGCTTTCAAAAATATTACCAAATTATATAAAGAGAAAAGGCAGAGCAGGAATAATTATAGATCATGATTTAATGTTGATAGACCTTATTTCAGATTCTATAATGGTTTTCAAGGGCATTCCTAATGTATCAGGTGAAGCGATAGGGCCATTACCAAAAAGGGAAGCAATGAATAGTTTCTTAAAAGAAATGGGTTTAACCTACAGAAGGGATGAACAAACTGGAAGACCACGTGTTAACAAACCAGGAAGCAAGCTTGATAGGGAACAAAAAGAAAAAGGGGAATATTATTATGTTTGATGTTTGTTAACTATTTGGCCTTACGTAAAGTTCGCAGTTATGCTTACTTGAAAAGAACATTCATCCATATTGACTTTTCCATCTCTTACGTCTTGCATGAGTCTCACACAGACTCATTTATTGTTGATTTTACTATATCAGAGCGCTAGCTTTTCTTTTTAATTCGTTGGGATATTCATATCGAAACCTGACGGTTCATCGAATAACTTTTGCCTTAGTGGGCGCTATGTTTATGGAACTCTTTCTTGATCTTGTTTGTACCTACTTATAATTTAGAATTTGGGATAAAGTAATAGCCCCTCCTGAGAATTTCTTTTGAGCAATTGCTCCATTTATCTCTGAGTTATTACTTAGGTTTGGATGTACAATTTCCTTTAGTTATTCAAAAATCTTTTATAATAAATCATCTAAAGCTTGCAGAAAGGGTCTTTCATCTTTTTTGTTTGAGAGCTCTTCTGCAAAGGCAATTGTTTGTATTATTCCACAGTGACAGATTTGGCAAGATTTCTTGGTTTATCTGGATCTAAACCTTTAAGCACAGCAGTGTAATAAGCGATAAGCTGTAATGGTAGGACGTACAGTATTGGAGTTATTAATTCATCGGCTTCAGGCATATCAATGTAAAAGTCTGAAACTTCTTTAAGCTCTCTATCGTCGTTAGTTCCTAACGTTATTATTTTTCCACCCCTTGATTTAATTTCCATGATGTTTCCAAGGATAACCTTTCTTGACTCGTCCTTAGGAGCTATAAAAATAACTGGCGTATTTTTTTCAATAAGCGCAATGGGTCCATGTTTGCTTTCTCCTGCCGAAAAAGCGCTTGAAGGTATATAAGCTATTTCAAGCATCTTTAATCTTCCCTCAAACGCAGTAGCAGTGTTTATCCCTCTGCCCAAGTAAAATATGTGCGTATAATCTTTAAGCATCTCAGCTGCTTGCTTCGCCTTTTGATCTGTACTTTTTAATACAAATTCAGCGGCCTTAGGAATCGACCTTATTTTTGTGTAATATTCGTTGTACTCGTTTTCATTAATCTTTTCTCTTTTTTTACCTATTTCCAAAGCAAGAAGAAGATGTATTAAGAGCTGCGATGTATAAGTTTTAGTTGCTGCAACTCCGATTTCAGGTCCAGCTTGTTGAACCAAATATAATCGCGAAAGTCTTGTAATAGTTGAACTCACAACATTAGTTATGGACATAACAGTGCTTGCCTTCATTCTTGCATAGCTAGCTACTTTGAGCACATCTGCCGTTTCTCCTGATTGAGAGACTAATAAAAGAGAAGTGTCTGGATCTAGCGTGTTCCCGTATTGTTGTATAAACTCGCTAGCTACAACTGGTATTGTGGCAAGGCCAGATATTTTTGAATACATGTAGCTACCAGCTAAACACGAATGATAAGATGTTCCAGCTCCTATTAAGAAATTAACTTTAGACCTGCTCATGAGTTCAGCTATTGCATTTAGATATGGCCTTTGTACGTTAATCGCATAATAAAGTGAAATTGGCTGCTCAAAAATTTCTTTTAGCATGTAGTGAGGATATCCTCCTTTTTCAATCATCTGTGGTTTTATGTCGATTTCCACGGGGTTCCTTAAGATTTCTTTTTCATCCTTTATTGAATAAATTTTGTAATAATAAGGAGTAATGACTGCAAGCTCATAATCCTCCAGTGGTATCATTAAGTTTGTTTTATCGACAAAAGCTACTGGATCTGAGGACGCAAAGTTACCATCTTTGCCTATTCCAAGGTAAAGGGGACTTTCCTTTCTTATCAGAACTATTTTATCTGGTTCTTTTGAATAAATTATGGCTAATGCATAAGATCCCTCAACCCGTTTTATAGCTTTTAAACAGGCTTTAACAAGATCATTTCCTTTTTTAACTTCTTCTTCAACAAGATGGGCAACGACTTCAGTATCTGTTCTGGATTTAATTTCATGACCATTTTTTATTAACTCTTCTTTTAGTTCTAAAAAGTTTTCTATAACACCATTATGTACAACGGCTATTTCACCGGTACAGTCAGTAAGAGGGTGAGCGTTAGTAATAGAAGGGTAGCCGTGTGTAGCCCATCTGTTGTGAGCTATTCCTATGTTTCCATTTAAGCTTTCAAAGTTTACTATCCTATCTACTTCGTCTATTTTACCAACTCCTTTTTTAATTTCTAAATTACCATTGTCAATAGTAGCCATACCTGCTGAATCATAACCTCCATATTCCAGTCTTTTTAAACCAGTTTTTAATATAGGGCTAACTTTACCATCCTTAAGACAAGCCGCAAATATCCTACACACATTTGTAGTAAAAAAGCTTTATACTTTTAAACATATTGTTGTTAACTTTTATTCTTTAATTAAAAATAAAAAAATATCTCCGGTTTCATACAACAAGATTTTAGGAATGATGGTTTTTAAATACAGCTTAACTTATTCAGATACTTTATATTTGTTGTTAGTAGTTAAAAACCCAGAATATACTCCCCATTCATTAAGTATTAGCTCAAGTTTATGTTTACCATCGTTTGAATTAAAATCTGCTATACCTTTTTTTAAGAGCGCTTTATTTAAGCTTTCGATAGTGAACTCTTTTAATTCTTTAGCAGTTTTGAAAGGCTCTATCCTAGCCAGAGACTCCTTAATTATTTCTTTCCTTCTTTTAAAATTTGATTCGAGAAACTCTATCCCTTTATCAGTTATAATTACATCGCCAACGCCTATATTTACAAAACCAAGCTCGTTAGCCATGTAAACTATTGGCATGAAATCATCAAGATCAACTTCAAGCCTTTCTTCTAATTCAAAAAGATCAGTTTTTCCTCCAAATTCATTTTTTAAAACAAACAGTAAGCCCAATAAATCAGCCACTCTTGTTGAAGGATGTATAACGCTATTGCTCAACTTTTACATCTTTTGATAGCAATAACTACTTTTAAAACGTTATTATTTTTATTGTCTTAACTTAGACAAATGGTAAAAATTAATGAAATCATTCAAATAGACTAACGTTTTTACTAACTTTTGGCGTGAACATCTCATATGACTACTTAGGTGGATATTTTTGCGAATATCTGTAGTTTCTAGGTGTACCAACCCTTGTCAAAACGCCCTCTCTGACCATATCAGTTAAAGCATGGGCTATAGCAGACCTATCATAATGATAACCCCGTCTTTGTAACTCTTCATCTACTTCGTAAAGGCTTTTTTCCTGCGAAAACCACCCCTCTTTCCACAGTTGAAGTAAAAGGTCCTTACAAGTCACACCTTTTCTTGTTGATTCTTTGTTGAATTCCTCTTGTTGTTGAATAGGTATTGAAGACAATATTTTAGGTATAATTTCGTTAATTTTATCTTCTGGACATTCAACTTCTATTTCCCAGTCTCCTTTTTTTAATTTTATCTTTATATTGTTGATGTTGTTGTCCAAATTGCGCAACATTTATATTCTACCTTGGTTAACCTATTGTTGATCAAGTTGGCCAAACAAATAAACCTTTCTAATACAACTAAGGATCTTTATGAGTACTTTGATGAATCTTTATTATTCAATTCATTGTTGAACGATGTATTGGATATCTCAAAAATTAAGGGTAAACAGATAATTTTTACAGATGACTCAAAAGGAGAATTTAGGCCTATCGAAGGGTGGGGCACACCCGTTGCTGTGGAGGCAAAAGAAATAGATATTTCAAAAGGAAAAGCGCAAAACCTAGTAGCTATTGATTCAAGTTCCATTTCTATAGCTGAAACAGAAGAAGGGGGTATTTATGCTGTAAAAGGCGGAGCGTATATAATAAAAAATGGAGAAACTACGTTAAGAAAGCTTGGCCCTATAGCTGTTTACATAGGTTTGAGTAATATAAAGAGCATAGAATCTATAATAGGCGGCAGGCTCGGGTATGGCATTGTTATTGATAAACAGATGGCGTTAAAATTTGTAAGAAACATCATCGAAAGCATGTTACTCAAGATGTTAATAAACGAAATAGGAGAGGGAATAGCATTGATAGATGGATCGTTAAAAGATCCTCCTTTTTTCTTAGGAAGGTTAAGCCTTGCTTATATAATGGAAAAATATAAAGACAAAATTAACTTTATAGGAATAAGTAAAGGAACAAGCATTAAAGCTTTGAAAGCTTTTTATAGTTTATTTTTTGATGAAAAAAGGAAATTTGTCGACATAACAGACCTTGTATACAGCATAACTAAAAACGAGTTCGGTCGTAAATATTTGGTAAAACTGGATGAAACTTCAGTTGTTCTTAGAGCAGACATATATTATAATGATCCCAACGAAAGTTTTGCAAACCTTATCAAGTCAGACAAACTTGTAAAAGGTTATCCTGAAAGCCTGATAGGCGCTCATCTTTTGTCTTTGTTTGTTTCTAGCGAAGTACAAGGAATAAAAGCGCTGGTTGCTCATAACGCTTCCAAAGTTCTTTATGAAGAAAACATGAGAAAATTTCTCCTAGGATATATAAGGTGATATTTATGAGAATATTATCTAAATCTGGGGATGAAATTAAAATCATTGCTATGCCAAACGAAAAAGTTGATAGAGGAGAATTTCTTTTAATAGAGGATGAAGCTAGCGGAAACAAGATTTTGACACAAATATATGAAGTAAGTTATTTAGATCCAACAGGCATAGACGAAGAGATCTTAAGGGATGAGGTTTTTTCGTCAGAGAAAATAACTCATATTGATCCAAACAATGTTAGCTCACTTTTAAATATGATCAAGGATGCGAGATTACTTAAAGGAAAGATACGAGGAAGCATAATAAATAACAAATTTACAAATGAAATAATTTGGTTACCTAGCAGGGTCTTTAGCACGATTAAAAAAGTCAGTTTCTCTGAAATAAACAAATATCTTGCTAAAAACTTAAAGTATCCAATTGAGATCGGAACTACATCTCTTGGCGAAAAATTTTATGTTGATGCATCAGATTTAGATGGATCTTTAACTATAATAACAGGAAAAAAAGAATCTGGAAAGTCGCACCTTGCAAAACTGCTTTTATCCGAGCTAGTCAAACTTGGTGCATACATATTTGTTTTTGACCTTAACAACGAATATAATGGAATGATGTATGACAAGAACAACAATTTTTCAGACATATATAATAAAATTGTTGTTCTTGAACCAGGAAATAATTTGGTTTTTACTTTAAAATATATAGGGAAAAGAGTTTTTACAGAAATACTGACCCATGCCTTAGATACGCCCGCTATAACTGTGAGAGAATTTCTTAAAATCTGGGATATCATGAACGAAGAATCTGATGTTTCGATAAAGAATCTTTACTCGAAGATACTGGAATATAAAAACAATGAAATGGTAAAAGAAGCGTTAATCTCAAGGTATTATTCAATTGTTGCATCTAGACTTTTTGCAAATTCTGAATACGTTAACTTTGACATCAAAAACAACATATCCTTAAAGCCTAACGGCGCTGCTTTCATAATAGAAATGGCCAAGATTTCACCACTGGCTAGAAGAATGCTTGTTCAAATAATATTATCAAAGTTGATAAATTTGCTCGAAGAAAATCAGATACCACCAGTTTTTATATTTGCTGAAGAAGCGCATCTATATTTTGATCAGACTTATTGGGAAGATGCAATAACTAGAATGCGGCATTTTGGAATATATGTGACTTTTATAACAAATCAACCTGATTCGCTGGATCCAACAGTCTACAGACAGGCCGACAATATATTTCTCTTTAACTTTATAAATGAAAAAGATCTCGAAATGATATCCCAAGCTTCTACAGCAGATTCAGAAACAGTAAAAAATTTAGTAAGATCGTTACCGCCGAAAAAATGTCTTGTAATAGGTCGGGTTGTAAATAACCTTCCTTTTTTAGTTAGCGTTAAAGATGTAAATTACAAAACATTAGGTATAACTAAGAGGTTTTTTGATATTAAAAGAGAAATTGAAAAAGCTAAATAACTATCAATTGTGTTGTTGTGCTGAAGAGTTTAAAAGGTATATTCTGAACTATTAAAGAATCTTCAATCCTTACTCCTATATCATTTGGATAGTATAGGCCTGGTTCTATTGTAACTGCTTGACCGCTTTTTATTATATCTTCGCTTCTGTATGATATCGCTGGTTTTTCATGCACTTCAAGGCCAATACCATGTCCAAGCGAATGGTTAAAACGATCTTTGTCTTTTCCAAAAAAATCTCTTACAGCTAGATCTATTTCTTTCGCCTTAACGCCTATTTTTAGCATTTTTATGCCTAGCTCTTGAGCCTCCTTAACTTTTTTATAAATTTCCTTATGATATTCGTTAACCCTTTTATAAAATATTGTTCTTGTAAAATCAACTACGTAACCTTTATGTCTTAGTGTTAGATCGAGTAAAATTGGATCGCCTTCATTTAGCTTTTTATTACTAGGAGGTGAGTAATGTGGGAGAGCTGTATTTTCTCCAAACGCAACTATTTCAGTCCCTATAGTGTCCTCGTATGGGATAACGTCGCCATCAAGCTCAATTATGTTTTTAACTATTTGCGCGTAAAGTTCTTTTTCAGTCATTCCCCCTTTTATTGTTTCTATTGATTTCTCAAAAACTTCATCCATAATCCTTCCGCCATTCTTAAGAATCTCTATCTCGTACTCGTCTTTTACTTCCCTTAACTTTTCAATTAATTTAGAAGTTTTTAAACTAATATTTTTAGAAAGAGAAAGGTATGTTGAAACAAACGATTCATCTATACATATTTTTTTTGTTTCAAAAAAGGTTTTAATATAATCAAGGTAATTTGCTGGATTGTAAGCTTCAACAGGAATCTCAGAATTTTTTAAAGCCCTGTCATATTCTAAGCTTGAGACAAGTAGCTTTTGTTCCTCATCCTTTATCAACATTAAACCAGAACCCCAAAAACCGGTCAGATAAAAAATGTTAAAAGCTCTGGTAAGAATGTATCCTTCGCAATCGGAACTATGCATTTCATTTAACAACTCATTTATCCTTTTATCGTATAGGCTCATCAATAAGCACCTTCATTTAATTTACAAAAATCAAAATATAAGGGTTATAACTTTTGTTTATGGCAAAAGTACCTTTTTGTGAGCTTTAGATAACCCCTTATGGAAAGATTTTTCATAATTTTTGAGGCTCTATGTACTCTTGCCCATTCATATAGTTCACTAATGGCTTTGGTATTTGAATTCTTCCATCAGGCAAATAATTGTTTTCCATTATAGCTATTAAAGCTCTTTCTGTAGCAACGAGAGTAGAATTTAATGTATGTACGTATAAGGTTTCATTGCCTTTTTTATACCTTATCTTAGCCCTCACAGCTTGCCATTCAAGTGTGTTAGAACATGAAACGGCTTCTCTATATTTATTCTGTCCAGGTAACCAGACTTCCAAATCGTACTTTTTTGCAGCCGGTGCTCCTAGTTCTCCTGCGCAGACGTTAACAACTCTATAAGGAATACCTAAACTTTGGAAGAATTCTTCAGCATTTTTTATTAACTCTTCGTGATATTTCCACGAATCTTCAGGTTTACTGAATATAAACTGTTCAACTTTCTCAAATACATGCACTCTAAATATTCCTTTAGTATCTCTCCCATGAGCACCAGCTTCTTTCCTAAAACAGGGCGAGATGCCTATGTATTTTAATGGTAAGCTCTTTTCATCTAAAATCTCATTATAATGATAACCTAGGATGGCATGCTCTGCAGTTGTCAAAAGGTATAAATCTTCATTCTCTATCTTATATATAGCTTCTTCGAACGCAGAAATATCAACGGCGCTTTCTAAAATAGCTCTACGTAACATGTATGGAGGTTGCAATAAGGTATAACCTTTTTTCATACCAAAATCAAGAGCATATGAGATAAGAGCATAATTTAACCTCACAAGGTCTTTTTTTAGATAATAAAACCTTGCACCGCTAGTTTTTGCCGCTCTTTCTAGATCAATCAAATCCAGTTTTGTTCCTATTTCAATATGATCTGGCCCAACTTTTCCAGCATCACCCCACGTTCTTACTACCTGATTGTATGACTCATCTGTGCCTTCTGGTACAGAAGGATCAACAAAATTTGGCATACGTAACTGAAGCTGATTAATTTCGTCTTCTATTTTTGAAAGTTCTTTTTCTGCATTATTTATTTTTGTATCCAGTTCTTTTAGCTTTTCTCTATCAATTTCTTTGTTACCGGTTTTCATTTTCTTTGCGATATCTTCTTCTATGAGATTTTTTTCATGTCGTAGGTTGTTAATTTCAGAGATTAGCTTTCTTCTATTTTCATCGAGTTCTAATAAATGGTCTAACGGAAAGTCAGAATGCCTTTTTTTAAGGGATTCTCTGTATTCTTCAAGTCTATCTTTTATTATTCTTAACAATTATTGACACCTCTTTCAACTGTTTTAGCCAGCTCCAATATTTCATCTAAAGCATTAAGCATTGACATAAGTCTTTCTTTATTGCTTTGGCTTATTATCCTTAGTACACCATCTTCATATTTAATATTCATCGTAACTCCTTTAGGAAAATTTACGTTATCCGGTTCTATTGCTTTCTTAAAGCTAACTAAAAATTGATCTTTATCCCTCAACTCGATTTCCACTTTTACCATGTTTATCAACAAATAACATTATTGGAACAAATTATAAACTTTTACTATTCCGTCCTTGCTAACGTATTTTCTCATGAAAAAGGCTTAAGTATTCATATACTTTAATTAGCATAACGTAACAGAAAGCATGCGACGATCGAACACAGCGCGCATCATTGCTGGGAAAGAAACAAAAGCTAAACTAAAGGCTCTCGTAAAGTCATTTGTGAACTGCTGGAACAAAGTTAATAAGTTAAGGCTTGAGCAACATAAAAAGCACTAATCTGTAGATTTTGCAAAAACAGAAAAAGTCGTTTATGAAAAATATAAGGCTGTATTGCACGGGGCAAACGTTCAGCAAGTAACGCGAAAGAACGCTTCTGCATGGAAATCTTTCTTCAAGCTAAGCAAAAAGAAGAAAGAAAATGAATTGCCCAAGTGGATGAAGCCAAAGCCTCCTCATAAAAAGAGAGATGAGTTGTTTTTGCTGATAAGAAATGACAGATACAAGATTGAAGGAAACGAAAGAAATTCAAACTTCTGGAGCTATCTTGCAATAATAAAGCGAATCAAGGACGTAACAGAAGAATACGGAATAAAGGTTAAGCTTGTTGATGAAGAAAATACATCAAAAACGTGTTCCCTGTGTGGGGAAATTCACGAAAAAGGAAGGATTGAGAGAGGCTTGTTAAGTGTCCTAACACAGGGAAGGTAATAAACGCTGATCTAAACGGGCAATAAACATTCTACATATCCCCGAGTCCGTTGAGGATAGGGGTAAGTGGCTGAAGGCACAGCCTGTGGTCTATCGCTGAATAAACGGAGCGTGGTGGGTAACCACTAGCTATGAAGTCATGAAGATGATCGCGGTAAACCACAAACCTATGATCCGCCTTGAAGGAACAATCGCCTTTAAGGCGGTGAGGATGTCAGTGTTAAATTCACGATTTCTTTTTAGCAACTATAAAAACTAGGTCAGTTTATTCTAACTTCACTTTAATAAAAAACGTTTTGAAAAAATGTTATAAGCAAAAACCAAGATTCAAACGAGCGCGCTTAAAAAATTGTTATACAGTGAAAAGTTAAATAAGCTAAATCTCGAAAAACATTTTATCCAAACGAAAACTTTCATATAACATTAAAATTTAACGGTACAAAAGCAAACGATTAACTAATTTATTATTATTATAATTTTATTTTTTTATTATATTTTATATTTAGTTTTTTAGTATTTTTAAGTATAAAACTAACAAAGACTATTTATAGTATAAGACAAAGTGATTTTAATTTATGTACATATTAAGGCTCATACCAATCTTCATCTTGGCAATAGTTTATTCGCTTATTATTAAAAGGCGCATATTCAACCATAATATAGAGATATGGGCTGCAATGGGAATGGGCGCTTTTTTGATGCTTGCAACCGGTTCTATAACACCGCTAGAAGCTCTTTATTCCATTAACTTGTATGTAATTGCCTATTTAGTTGGAATGCTTATTATAGGTGCTGCGCTTTATGAAAGCGGGTTTCTTGGGCATCTTTTTAAAAGCCTTTTTATTAAAGAAAATAAATTTTCAAATCTCTTTTTTAAATTATTTATATTGATAGGATTAGCCTCTTCGATCTTAATGAACGATACGTTAGCTGTTATAATGACGCCTTTGATGGTTGACTTGAGCAAAAAGCTCAAGTTAGATGAAAAGTTTCTTCTTCTATTACTTGCTTTCGGGGTAACAATAGGTAGCGTTATGACTCCTATCGGCAATCCTCAAAACTTGATTATAGGTCTTCAAATGGTTAATCCATTTTATTATTTTGGAAAGTACCTTATAATTCCCACGATAGTTAATTTGATTTTAACTTTTTATTTGTTAAAAATGTTTTTTTATAAAAAAAGAAATTTTAAAATCGAAGTAAAAAATCTTGAATATGATATAAAGGATAAAGCTTTAGCGTCGCGCTCTAAAATATCGCTTATATTATTATTATTTTTATCATTATTAAATGTAATATTATACCTTATGCTTAGAATTACTTTTTCGCTAGGATTTATAGCTTTATTCTCAGCATTACCTGTGCTTTTTTCTAGTAGCATAAAAAAGGTAATGAAGAGATTTGACTGGAAGACAATCGCTTTCTTTGTTTTTATGTTTATAGTTATGCAAGGGGTTTTTGATTCAGGTTTCTTTCAAAGTTTTATTTTATCGTTCTTAAAAACACCGGTTGAAATAATGTTCGCTAGCATAATTTTGAGCCAATTTTTAAGCAACGTACCATTTGTAGATTTGTTCGTAAAGTTTGTAGTACATACTCCAGTAAATCTAGTGACTCTTGCTGCAGGCAGCACGATAGCTGGCAACTTTTTACTGCTTGGAGCAGCTAGCAACATCATAATAATACAGACAGCTGAAGCGCAGGGAGGAAAAGGGCTTTCATTTATGGATTTTGCTAAATATGGGACATTAATAACTGTTATCAACGCCTTAATTTATTTGCTTTTTATATATGCATTAGCATTTTATCTCTGATTAGAAAAATGATCGCATTATTTTTAGTTATTTGAAAACGTTTTTATTGCATAAATACTGCTTTATTCTATGCCTCTTAAAAAAATAGGCGTTGTATCTCATTTGACTAAAAATAATAATATTGTAATAAAAGCTGAGGATATACCGGAAGTAAACGAAACTGTTTATCTTAAAAATAAATCAGAATTAGGAAGGGTTATAGAAGTTTTCGGCCCTGTTTCTTCACCATTTATTTTGGTTAAATATAACGGTAAAAACGCTGTAAAAGAAGGAGAAGAAGTTTTTGTAGAAAGATGATAAAAGATATAAGATTTATGAAAGAAGACTATGTAAAAGAGGTTCTAAAATTTATACCAGTAAAGAGAAAAATATTTGAAATTGGCGCCGGTTATGGAAATTTTACTGTGGAGCTCGCAAAGATTTCAGAACATGTAAGAGCTTTTGAAATAAACGAAGATCTTTATCAAATATTGTTAAAAAAAATATCAGGGTTAAACAATGTAACTATAATAAAAGGCGATGCGTTTGAGTACGTTCCGGATCTGGACGAAATAGTTTTTTCAGATTTACCATTTAGCAAATCGAAAGAATTCTTACTATGGATAGCTAAAAACGACATTAAAGAAATATATGCAGTAGTACAATCAGAATTTTATGAAAAGCTTACAAGCAAACCTGGTACTAAAAGCTATACAGGGGTATCAGTAATTTTTAACGTTCTTTTTAACGCAAAAAAGCTTCTTGACATTCCAAGCGAAGCTTACATTCCTCAACCACACGTCCACGCATCTTTTTTCGTTGCAAAAAGGATAAAAAATTGCAAAATGGACGAGCAAAGTTTAACTGAGATCATAAATTACATGAGCAAAAGAAATTCTACTTCAAGAAATTTTTCACAAAAAAAGATATTTCAGCTTTCACCGGAAGAGGTATTGAGAGATATTGGTCTACAACCCTGCTGAAGATACATATTTTTTGCTTGACAACGTAAAGAACATAAATGGTAGAGTTTTGGAATTAGGTTGTGGAAGCTGTTATGTTCTATCAAATATAAATTCGGAATTTAAAGTTGGGTGCGACCTAATAAAGCCAGATTCGCTTAAAGACGATGTGGAGTTTATTTTAGGAGACTGTAGAAAGGCACCATTCAGGAATGGCTCGTTCGAACAAATTATTTTTAACCCTCCGTATTTACCTTCTGACAAAATAATAGACATTACCGTGGATGGAGGTAAAGGCGGCGTTGAAATAGCTCTCAAATTTTTAATTGCAAGTTTAAGGATTGTAAAAAAACCAGGCAGAATTTACTTTATTCTTTCTTCTTTATCTGATTATAGACGCGTTGAAAATTTTTTAAATAAAAAAGGATTAAAATTCGTAAAAAAACAAAAAGAATTATTTTTTGAAACTTTATATCTTTATATCGTAAGTAATGTTTGATGTAAAAACCTTTGGCAAACATTTTAAACAAGGAAGTTTATACATTATTTATGATAAAAGAAGCCGTTCACGATATAGTAAGAAAAGTAAGCGAAAAATCACGGGAGGTATACGAAGCTATAATGCCGCCTATTGATATATATGAAGAAGGTACAAACCTTATAATAGTAGCTGATTTGGCTGGCTTTCCCAAAGACAACATAAAAGTAACTCTAAATGAAAACATTCTTACGATTTCTGCTGAAAGGAAAGAACAAGAAGGCGTTGAATACTTATGGAAACAAAGGCCTATAAAGGTAAAAAAGGTAATTCCTTTGCCTGAAAAGGTAGAAAGTGAAAAAGAAATATCAGCAAAATATGAAAATGGAACACTTATTGTATCTTTACCGCTTAAAAAGAAGGTACACATTCCTGTTCAGTAAAAAATCAATTGAAGATAAGAGGAGTTAAGGATATTTTTTCGTTCTTTACCTTATTCCCTTTTAAAGGAGACATTATAAAAGCAGCAAATTCAATATACTTTCTTCCTCTAATATCGTTAGTCGTAGGCCTTGTTTCTGGTTCTATTAGATTTTATTTGTACGATTTTGCTGGAAGTTTACTGGCCTCCATTGCAGCTGTTATATCAGTATATTTAATTACTGGAATCATTCATTTAGATGGTTTTGCTGATTTTGTTGATAGCCTATTTGCTAAAGGAGGTAAAGAACAAAGATTAAAAGTTTTAAAAGACCCTCATGTAGGAGTTGCATCTGTCGTATCGATCTATTTTTTATTGACGTTAATGACCACCTTAACTTATAAGATAGGTAACAACAGCTTAGTTCATGATATTTTGTTTTTTACGGTATCTGACTTAATGGGTAGAGCTTCAATAATAGGCAGTTTGTTTGGAAAAAATTATCATGATGGTTTGGGTAAAATATTCGCTGAATCTTTTAAGCTTCAATACATTTTTTATTTTTTGGCAGTGTCGCTTTTATTATTACCTTTAATAAATTTTTTCTACTTGAGCATCTTTATAGGATTTTTAATCGGTTATTTATTTTATAGGCTTGGCGTAAAACTGTATGGCGCTTCTGGTGGTGATATTATAGGGAGCGCAGTAGAAATTTCAAGGTTGGTTGGGATGATTATAATATGCTTTATATAATATTAGCAGGCGGTAAAAGCAAAAGGCTAGGGCTTAATAAACTTCTGTTAAACGTCTGTGGTCTTCCACTTGTTTGGATTTCATTTATAAAATATAAAAGTTTAGGATTTGATTTAAAAGTTGCTGCTTCAAAGCACACTTTAAATGAAGTTATATTTCTAAAATTTTTAGGCGCTGAAATAATAGAAACGCCGGGAAAAGGTTATTCGGAGGATGTCGGATATTTGCTTAAGCTATATGGTGAACCAATCGTTTTATTTAGCGCCGACTCTATTTATTTAAAAAAGGAACATATAAAATATTTTTTGTCAAAAACATCCAACCAAAGCATTAGTGCAGCTGTAAGACTTCGCAATAAGATTGTGTACGTTGGGATGAACTACGCCGTTCCCGGCTGTGAAAAAGATAAAATTATTTTTCTTAATGATAAAAAATTATCTTATAGCATAAACGTTATCGAGGATCTGGAGGCATTTAAAAAATGGTTATGGAAAAATGGATGTTATTCATTATTTCAATAATCTTTGATGCATTTTATGAATATCCAAATTTTGCTCATCCGACAGTTTGGGTTGGTAAAATTATTGTTTATTTTGATAAAAATTATAAAAGAAAAGGCAACGATTACGATTTTATAATAGGTTCTTTAGTAACAATTTTTGCATATTCTGTAGCAGCCCTTATAGGTTATGCTGTTTGTAAAACTCTTGTTTTTGGCTTGTTTGGAGCAATTCTATATGTGTTCTTTTTGAAATCAACATTTTCCGTTGGTTTGCTAGTTAAAAAAGTACACGCATGTAGCGTTGACGATGAAGAAGTTCTAAAAAAGAATGTTTCTGAAATAGTTAGCAGAAATGTAAACATTGGAAAACAATATCTTTATTCTGCAGCTATAGAGTCTGGTGCTGAAAATCTTGTAGATTCTGTAGTCAGTCCGCTTTTTTACTTTCTAATATTTGGACTTCCGGGCGCGATGGTTTACAGAGCCATAAACACGGCAGATAACTTAATAGGTTATACTGATGTAAATTATAAAAAATTTGGAAAGTTTGCCGCTTTAGTTGATTATGCAGCTAATTATTTTCCAGCTAGGTTATTTCTATTAGTTGAATACTTAATATATTGTTCAGGAATTATTAAAGACATTAAAATAAAAAAGGGCCTTAGAATAAACGGCAAATATCCCATGCTTCTGTTTGCTAAAATATTAAACGTAAGGCTAGTAAAAAAGGGGTATTACGTTATAGGTTCAGGTAAGCTTCCTGATTTGAACGACGTGAAAAAGGCAACGCTTTATCTTATTTTAATCTCTTATGTTTTTATACTTATAATTTTTATTCTTTCATATGTTTACAGTTTACCACGGTGGTGCTAGAGATGATGAAAAAGAATTAATTGACTTTTCGCAGTCTGTAAACCCTTATTATCCTAAGTTTTTAAAAAAATACCTAAAAGAGGCTGAAATCATCAGATATCCATATTGTGAAGAAAAATATGAAAACATGATTAGAGAAAAGTTAAAGCTTGATGAATTGGAAGTAACACTTGGTGCTGGCGTTACGGAGCTTCTTTATATGACTTTTTACATGATCAAAAATTATGAAGAAGTCGTTTTGCTTTCACATACTTATTCGGAAATTAAAAGATTATCCTATCTCTTTAACAAAAAACCATTATTTATAGAAAAACTCGTTCCAACTTTTGAAGATTTTGAAAACTTTGGTTTAAGAAGGAGGGCTGTATACTTTATAGTAAACCCCGACAATCCAACAGGCATTTATTACGGTTTTTTGAGAGCTCTTGCAGAAGAGCTAAACGTCCTTGACTCATTACTTGTTATTGACGAATCGTTCTTGCCGTTCACAGAACATCGAAATGAATACATTAAAATGGAAAACGTTATCGCACTAAGAAGCTTTACAAAAGCTTTTGGTATTCCAGGAATAAGAGTGGGGTTTGCTTATGGGCCCAAAGATAAAATTTTAAAAATGAAAGAGTTTAGAATGCCATGGTCAATAGGTGCTTATGGATGCGCAGCTTTAAAGGGAATATTGCTCGAAGGTGATAATTTTTTAAATGTAACTCTTAAAAAAGTTGAAAAAGAACGCGACAGAATTTCAAAAAAATTAAAACTAAAAACCGATGCAAACTTTTTTCTAGCAAAAGTGCCTGATTCAAAAAAGCTCATAAAAGAGCTTCGTGAAAAAGGAATCCTTGTCAGAGATTGTCAAAGTTTTGGTTTAGAAAAGGCAATAAGGTTTTCAGTAAGAAAAAGGAACGAAAACAACATGTTGCTGAAAGCCCTTGAGAATGTAGAAATAGCTAGCCCTTTCTGATTTTTTTAATTAAGCTTCTTTTAATTTTTCTAAGTTCGGTAATACATTCCGGATATTTACCTTTAAGGTAATACTCATAAGCAAGCTTTAAGTTGCCGTCACTTTCGTTGGTAAAAGGTATTTCGAGATCATTTTTTATTTTTAATAAAAATATTAACAGCTCAATGTTTTCAAAAAGCTTCCTAACATCTTTCTCCATAATAGCTTTTTCAAACAGTTCTTTTATTTGCTGCTCAGTTTCCATTTTTACAGATCAACCAAAAACCTAGTTTTGCATATTTTTTCCTCATTTATTTCCATTAGATGATAAGTTATTCCCTTGACTTCTGTTCTAAAACCGTGTTTTTTTGGCAAATATTTTTCTCCTAGAATTTTTCCTTTAAGGCTTAGTTCCTTTTTATCTACCTGTATATCAAAGTCGCCAGCAGCAAACTTTTCTGCAGTTAACTTTATTATCAAGAACTCGAGCCATTTATAAAGCAAGTTTTGCAGGTCATAACCTCTTATTTCAACATTTAAATGTTCTCTAAGTTCAACTTTTTTTATGTCATATACTAGCTTTAAAAGCCCTATAGCAGCCCCTTTAAAACATTCAGTAATATTTTTTCCAGTAACCTCAATATAAGCATCACCCATATATTCAAGTTCTCTTATTCGCAAACACATCACCTAAATTGGACCGGGGGGGACTTGAACCCCCGACCTCCCGCGTGCAAGGCGGGCGTTCTACCCCTGAACTACCGGCCCATTTGTCTGGCTTATCAGCTTTCTTCATCCCTTTTGGTCAGTCCGCCCATCGTAAGACAAGCCATTAGACTGGGCTTTAAACTCACAGCTCCAACTGCAAGTTGGAATTCCGGTTCATATTCATGCTTTTATGCATGATCATCGCCGGTCATCTTGCCTGTATTTTCTAGGCAAGGCCACCTCAGGCAAAAAATTTACCTTAAATTTACTTATAAGCATTTCTCTGAGCTCTTCACGGCCTTGAAGCAGCAATGGTTCTAGAGGTCATAAGGTTACACAACTTACGAGTAATACTCAGTAGAAAACATAGGGTACAAGAGCAGCTTTTAGAATGAACTAACAAGTCAGTGTCTACCTGTGCAGGCTCAGGCACCTAGCTATAAATTGACCAGTTTGCGTCATAGAAACAAAGATCGAACGTCTTACAAAAGAGTTATAGTTGTTCCGACTTTGCAATAATATTGCTCGTTTGTATTGGATATGTTACTTACAGCTATTACAGATCCTTTGTTGCGTCGCCGCCTCAGCGAAAACAACTTTTTATAAGGTAAAGAGAGGAGGTTAGAACTCATTTTCATATATTTAAAAAACTAACTATTTTTATTTCTCATGATTTTATACGAACTATTTTTATTTTGTCCATAACTTTCCAATATTCTACTTCTTGTCCTTCCTTTATTCTAGGTTTAAGATCTTCCTCTATGTATTCAGCTTCAAGAGTCTGAAAAGTTTGAAGATCCATAAGTTGCACAACATTTCCCGTAACGCTAAGTACTTGGCCAGAACCTTTTTCAATTATAGGTACTTCAATCTTTGATTCTGATGGACCTACATAACTTTTTTTAGCTCCTGTAAATATATCAATTCCTACCAGCCTGACTTTAGCGCTTCCGTGTTTTCCGGGTTTGCTTTTTTCAACTTCCACAACTTTGCATGGGGAGTTATCGATCATTATGTATGAACCCTCTTTGATATCTCCTAATTCCATAGGTTTTGTCATACATCAATATATGCATAACAGGCTTAATTAAATTTTTCAAAGATAATGCAAAAATAAGTAATGATTGCATGCATAATTTCATAACATAGAAAGCCTTTTAAAGGCGAAATAGATTTTTATAAATACATGACGAAACTGAACTGCGTTGATGGCTCTGCCAAATGAAATGATGCACCTCGGCTGATCTTCATGCAGAAAAATCAGGTAGAAGAAGGAAATGTAAAAATAGTAACGAAGATTGGCAATGATACTGCTTTTTATAATCCGTTGGGCAAATTTTCAAGAAGTATTTTTGTTAAAATTTTTAGTGCATACGCAATATCCAAAGGCGGAAATTTAACTTACGCGGAGCCATTTTCAGGAAGTGGGATAAAAGGCATAAGGCTTTCTGTTGAAGGTGAAGGATTTTCTACTTTTATCTTTAATGATATAGATGAAGGAAGTTTAAGAATCACAAAAGAAAACTGGAAAAACAACTCGGTAAAGGGAGAAGGAATTTTCTATAACCTTGATGCAAACGATTTTTTTCAGAGCTTGGTTAACAAGGGAAGAGTAGATGGTTTGGACGTCGACCCTTTTGGCTCATCATCGCCTTATATTTTTAATGCTATAAGAGCAGTTAAAGGCGGAGGGCTAATCTCTTTTACTTTTACAGATACACAGGTTTTGGGTGGCATACATTCTGAAGCTTTAGAAAAAAGGTATCACATTAGGGCAAAAAAAGTTCAATTTCTAAAAGAGCTCCAGGCAAGGATCGCAATAACCAACGTGATTTTAGAAGCTTCAATAATCAACATAGCTGCACTTCCTGTTTTTGCTCATGTGGACAAACATTATGTAAGAACATACCACATTATAAAGCCAAAAGCTTCTCTTTCAAGCGAACTTATTAAAAATATAAAGTATATAACTGTTAGCGATTGTGGCTATAATTCATTGGAAGAAGCTTTATATTGTCCTTACTGCGGTAAGCCTACAGATAGCATAGGACCTTTATATGTCGGTAACATATTTAACAAAGATTTAATAAAAAAAGCGCATGAATTATCTAAAGACTGTAAAAGTTGTGCAGAACTTTTTGAAATAGCTTTAGAAGAAAACGATAATATTCCATTTTTTTATGACACTAGGTATCTGGCTTCAATACTAAGAACAGCAACACCTTCAAAAAACATGTTACTAAAAATGTTAAGGGCTTCAGGCTTTAAGTCATCACCAACCGTTTTTTGCCCTACAGGGATTAAAACTTGCGCGCCTTTTGGTGTTTTAGAATCAATGTTTTACGTGAAAGAGAGTTTAGCAAAAACATGATGCGCGTTAAGAGGCGAAAGCCATCCTCAACAAGCTGTAGACAGCACATATAGAAATAATGTTTTTAAAAGCATTATGAACACGATCTTTAAAATTATACATAACTCTGGAAAGAATACAAAGGGTTCTGCAGACTTTGGTTAAGGAAATTTGCAATGTCTTAAATAAAATAAAATTTAATGATAAAGTCGTTCTGTGTGTAATGCATGCTAGATACAGAGTATTATCACGCCAATATGATTGAAAATAATTCTTTGTGTAAAAGCTAAGCGATAAACTGTGAAAGTCTAAAAGCAAAGTTGACAGCTAAAGCAACGCTTTAGAATCTTAGAATCTTGCTCATAATTTACAGAATGATTATAAACATGTGAGATTGAAAGGTTTACAGCTTTGAAAATTGTTTTTTTAGGAACCTCGGCAGCTGTACCTACAAAAGAAAGGAACACGACTTCAATTTACATAGTGACAACAAACGGCGCTTATCTTTTTGATGCTGGTGAAGGGTTGCAAAAACAGCTTCAGATAGCTAGGTTAAACCCGATAAAGATCAAGGCTGTATTTATCTCGCACATGCATTTTGATCACGTACTTGGCCTTCCAGGCCTTTTAATGACTATGGCTTTGATGAATAGGAAAGAACCTTTAACAATTGTGGGTACTAGAAAACTTTTTCAATTTTTAAAGATGCTTAATGAAAAATTTTATATGGATTTAACGTTTGGCGTTGAATTCGTCGAGGCACATCAGGGCAGCGTTTACGAAAACAAAGAAATAAAAGTTGTAGCTTTTCCAACTATTCACAGCACTGAGTCTTATGCGTACAGAATATATGAGTACAAATTAAAAAGAAAATTTTACCCAGAAAAGGCATTAAAACTGGGTATACCACGCGGACCCCTATGGAATAAACTCCAGCTCGGAAATAGCATTATTTTAAACGGCAGAAAAATTACTCCAGAAATGGTAAGTGATCCCCCGCCACCACCAGTTTCTGTGTCCATAAGCGGAGATACTGCATATTTTGATGAGCTAATAGATTTTTTTAAGGAGTCTGACGTGCTTATTTATGAGTCAACGTTTTCAAAAGAACTTGAGAACAAAGCTAACGAAATGCTTCACTCAACTTCAGAACAAGCTGCGCTAGCGGCTTTAAAATCTGGCGTTAAACTTTTAGTGCTATACCACTTTAGCGAGAGGTACAAAAACATAAAGCTTCTTGAAGAAGAAGCAAAAAAGATATTCCCTAACACGGTAGCGGCAAAAGATTTTATGTGTATAAAAATTGAAGATAATGATATAAGCACTATAGATAATATTGAAAAGTGTGAGTAATTCTCAGGGAACATATTTGTACGTACAATGGGACACGTCAGACACAATCCTTCTCTCATATTATTTAGTAATAAACGGCGAGGTAAAGGTTAGCGGATATTATTCTTTAAGGGCTAATCCAAACAAAATACTTAAGTCGCTTAAAGACATAGCGAAAAAGTACGGCGTTGAAAGGTTCATTATACAGAACAGCTTAGGGCTTAGCAAAGAAAAGCTTCAAAAAGACGGTTTAGGAGCGACGGAAAGCCAGAAATGGATGCTAAAGCTCAGAAAAGTAGACCAGATTTTTCAATCATTAACTCAATCAAACAACGGATTCAGCTATGAGATAAAAGATAGCATATATTCATCAGTTAAATGTTCCTTAGGCAGATTTATAAAAATCAATGAAAATGGAGAAGCCTTGTTTGAAAATGTAAAAATCAAACTTCCCAGGTCAGTTCTTGAATACGCCGCATATCTTTATGAAAGTTTGATCGTGCCAGGCATAACTTTTATCAGATATATAGACGATAAAAACGAAAATTACGAAATAATATTGACTCAGGATAAAAAAATTTCCGTGCCTCTAGGGGAAAAAATTAAGGGTTATTTAGTTGTATGGCTAAGAGAAGAAGAAAATGATTTGGTAGCAAACATAAGCACAGGCAGAACGTTATCTGAAGCTATGAAAAAGCACAAGAAGATAGTACTAAAAAAAATGATTGAATGGATAAACAAGAGCAAGGAAACCAGCTTTTTGATTTCTATCGTTACGCTTGACCACATAAAAATAAACGAGCTAATACGCAAAATTAAGGAAAAATAGCTTAATTTCGAACTAAAAATAAACTTTTTAAAATTTTATATATCTCAGCTGAAGCATCAGGAAGCTTAGGAACTGGTAACTTTTCACTCGTTTGAAAAAATTCTTTTATCTTTTTAGGGTCTGATTCTCTTCTTAAATACCCTTTTCTTAAGAGGTATTCTTCAACATCGGTTTTGTAAGAAAAAACACTTACGGTCTTTATCCCTAAAAGAATGGCTTCAACGCTCATCGTTCCTCCCCCTCCTATGAATGCATACGAATTTTCGAGAACGTTAGGTCCAAAGAACTCTCCGCCGTAGATAATTAAGTTATTTAAAACCTTTTCAACGTTAAAATATCTTTTAAGAAGAATTACTTTTTTATCAGGGTACTCGTTAGCAACATTAAGCGCAAACGTTTCAAAATTTATAAAATCTTTAACATAAGATGCCATGTATTCAATTTCCCTTATAACGATAGCCCCAGTTGAAGCCAGTTCTATTTTGTTTTTAGGAGGCCAGATATGCTTTCTGTATAACCATGAAGTCGGGTCTAAACTTTTGTACTTTATAATCCTTTCATACTCTATACCATATTTTGCAAACTTATTCTTTTTAATAATCCACGGCGTCAACAAATAGCTTGATAGTGGTACGGTTAACTTGCAAACGAACACGCTGTGTGGGGAATCACATATGAGTACATGTGGAATACTAAGGCCAAAGGACACCCTTGCTGCTTCAGGGCTACCAAAAGAAACGCTTAATTCAGGCTTTAAATCGGCTATAAGAGATGATAGCTCAAGCATCCTTTTTCCGCTTTGAAGAAGTTTTGCTTTTAGATCACCTCCTCCGTGAGATCCAACTATAAAGTGTTTTGATTCAAGCTTTATCCTTTTATAAACCCTTTCAAGCTCTTCGTACTCTCTTAAAGTTACAAACACTTCATGACCATCTTTTATGAAATTCTCTTCCAACGCTTTAGTCATGAGGTAATGCTTTGGAGTTAAGGCGTCAATCCATATCTTCAACTTATTATCTCCATGAGCTTCTTTACCCTTTCAGGATCAACAGGGTTTTCTATTTTTCCTTTTTCTTTAAAGTAAGTGCCGACTATTGCGCCGTCTGCATGTTTTAAAAGCACCTTTGCGTTATCAGGAGTTAGACCGCTTCCTATTAGTACAGGGATTTTAACCTTCTCTTTGACAGCTTTAACTTCTTCAAGAGATGGAGGGTTGCCTGTCCTTGAACCTGTTATTATTATTGCATCGGCCATACCCCTTTCTTCAGCATCAACTGCTGATTCTTCAACTGGCCTTTGCAGCATAGGGTATGAATGTTTTACGTGAACGTCAGCCAGAACAGCCACTTTTGAGCCCAAATAATTTCTGAAGCGCATAAGGTAAGGCGCGCAACCCTCTATTATTCCCTGATCCGTAATGTACGCTTCGTTAAGCACGTTAACCCTTATGAAATCCAGTTCAAAAGCTTCTGCCAGAGATAATGCTCCGATGCAGCCGTTCCTTAACAGGTTTATGCCAACTGGCACAGAAACATTCTTTTTTATCTCACATATTACTCTTGCAAATGAAGCCATGGTTTCTGGGTTTGAGCTAGGGTCTTTAAAGTAAGGCACGTCCCAGAAGTTTTCTACCATAACTCCATCAACTCCCCCTTCCTGAAGATTTTTGAGGTCCCTAATCGCCAGCTCAATGACAGAATTTAAACCGCTATATTTAGGAGAACCCAGCAAGGGCTTCAAATGGATCATTCCAATTATAAAAGGTCTTTTTTTAAAAGGGAGCTCAGTCATTTTTACAAAAAATTGTCTTTTTTATAAGATTAAAACTTTTGCTTTTTAAAAGGGCAAAAAAAGAAAGAGTTAAAAACTAACACCTTAACCCAATTATGATCAAAGATGAGTACAAACTGGAGCGCAAATTCAAAGGCTTTCGAAAGTCTGCTTGAAGCGATAGGGCGTACGCCTATGGTAAAATTGCAGAATATACCAAAAGATGCCGGAATAAAAGCAACTATTTACGCAAAGCTCGACTACCTTAACCCTTCAGGAAGCTTGAAAGACAGAGTTTATTACAGAATGATAACAGAAGCAATAAAGAGAGGAGACCTTAAGCCTGGAATGGAAATCATAGAAGTTAGTACAGGAAATGCAGGCATTGCTTGCACCTGGATAGGAACTCTTTTGGGGTATAAGGTAACTATAGTAATGCCTGCCGGCATGTCTGAAGAAAGGAAAAAACTCATAAGGGCATTAGGTGGCAATATAATAGAAACGCCAGGAGCAGAAAGTGACGCAGACATATCATACGAAGTAGCTATGAAGATGTACAAAGAGCATCCAGAAAAATACTGGTTCCCAGATCAGTACTCTAACCCAGACGCAGTCGCGGCACATCATGATACAACAGGCGCTGAAATATGGGAACAGACAGGAGGAAAAGTTGATGCTCTTGTTTTAACGCAAGGAACAGGTGGAACTCTTACTGGTGCAGGCAGGTATTTAAGGGAGAAGAACCCGAAAGTGAAACTTTATGCGGTTGAACCTACAGAAGCACCAATGCTTTCCAAGAGAAAATGGGGAAGCCATAAGATCGAAGGCATAGGAGATGGGTTTGTGCCAAGAAACTTAGACGTCAGCATGCTTGATGGTGTTGTGACCGTAAGCTCAGACGAGGCAATATATTATGCCAAGCAGCTAATGCTGAAGGAAAAGATACTAGCTGGAATTTCATCTGGAGCTAACGTTGCAGCAGCTATAAAAGTAGCTAAAAAGCATCCAGAATTAAAACATATAGTTGTCATGATGAATGACTCAGCTATGAGGTATTTCACAACAGAGCTGTTTGATGTTAAAAAGGTTGTAGAAATTCCAGAAAGAGAACATCCAATAGACGAGTACACGAAGGAGCAACTAGATAAGTATCAGTCAAAGTGGGAAATAATCGAATAAAAGATTAAATTTTTTAAGATATATTTATTTTTGTTTTCTTTTCACGTTTCTTAGGTATTTCTATGATAAGTAAACCATTTTTAAAAGTAGCTTTAACATTTTCGGGATCTATTTTTATTGGAAGGGATATTTTTTTCCTGAACTTGTTAACCTCAATTCTTTTTCCAAAACCTTCAAATGATGACCAGAAGACTTTTTTGTTCATCGTAGCAATAATCTCAAGTTCGTTTTCTTTTACGTACATTTCTATCTGATTCTTATCTGTTATAAATGGTAAGTCTATAGTTATGATATAGCCATCAGATGTTTCGTAAATTTCACTTAAAGGTTCTATGTGGTATGTCATTTTAATCACCTGTACATAGAAGGTATTGTCTCCATTTTATTCTGAGTGGCCTTTGCTGAAAGGTCTTTTAAGTTAAGCCTTATTTCATCGGCTTTTTCGAGCAGTTCTTGAATATCAATCTTCATGTCAAGCAATTTTGAAAGCGCTTCTAACGCTGAAGCTGCCGCTCCTGGATCAGGGTAAGTCGGAAAACTTTCAGCAATTATTGCATACGCATCTATATTTCTATCTTTTAGCAAAGATAATAGTTCAGCAAATATTCCTGCTAAGAAACCTTCTTCAAGTGGCTTTATTCCTTTTTCTTTTAGAATTTCTACTCCTTTTTCTGAATTTGAAACACCAACAACTTCGGGCTTTTGGATTTCGATTCTCCTTTGAGTTGGATATCCGTTTATAGAGACAACAAACGATACTCTTTTTTCATAAAGCCAATCTGCTATTGTTCTCGACAGGTTTTTAACAATGGATGCAGGTATTGGTACCTCTGAAGTTATAATCAGAAGTTTGCCGTCAGAATAGACTGCCATGGGTTCTTGAATAATTCCCATTTTTACGCTTTGAATAGGTGGCATAACAACGCTTTTAAAATAAGCTACTGGCTTCATGTGCATTTTTTCTATAAGATGAAAAGATGAGATAACGCCGACCAGCCCAATATCTGGAAGTCCCTCAATAGCTATAAGGTTTGGAGGAATAGGTTGTAGCTCTACTACATCTACATCGTAATATTCAAGACGCACAACCATATAATAATTAACTATAGGCTAAGATTTAAGCTTTTAATTTTTTATTATGCTTATCGAATTTTAAAATCAAAATTTACAAAATGAACAAAAGTCTTGCCTCTTCTAGAGACGGGGTAATATTTAAATTACTAAAATATTATAAAGCGTGCGCCGTAGGGAAATGTCTCACGAGGGCTTTCCATATACCGAGTAATTTGAGGATAGGGGTAAGTGGCTGAAGGTACAGCCCGTGGTCTATCGCTGGACGAACGGAGCAGGTGGGTAACCACTACCTATGAAGTCATGAAGATGAAGTCGATAAACCACGAACCTGTGATCCGCCCTAAGGTAACGCTAGCCCTTTAGGATGGAAATGATGTCATTATAAGAGAGAAATCAAGGCCGATGTTATTATATTTTTGGCTTTTGTATGTAAAAATTTATGGTGTTGAAACTAATAATTTAATCATAATAATACTATACTTAAATAACTACTAAAAGTTTATATTTTCAATAATATAAATATGTGATAAAATGAGTGACAAATTAGCCATAGTAGTTTTTTCTGGCACGGTTGACCGGCTTCTTGCGGCAGCAATAATCGCTTCAGGTGGAGTTGCTATGGGCATGGATGTTGAGCTTTTTCTTACATTATGGGGCCTTAACGCGTTCAAAAAAGATTCTGTAAACTCTAACACGAGGTTCAGCAAGGATTATGAAGATATGGCCCCAGTTATGATGCAGATTATGAAAAACAAGAACGTCCCTTCGTGGTTTGAAATGCTGAAAAAGGCTAAGGAGATTGGAAATGTAAAAGTTCACGCCTGTGCCATGGCTTACGATTTGTTTGACATGAAAAAAGAAGATCTAGCTGAGATCGTTGACGACGTCATAGGTGTTGGCGAATTCATAAACATTGCTAAGGACGCAAAAATAACTTTGTTCATCTAGGTGAGGATCATGAGCGAGGAGAAAAAAGAAAAAATAAAAGTAATAGACGCAAGGGGAAGCTTCTGTCCAGGTCCTCTCATGGAACTTATACGAGCAATAAAAGAAAGCGAAGTCGGGGACATTATAGAAGTCTGGTCTACAGACCAGGGATCTCAGAGAGACATACCGATGTGGGCACAAAAAGCAGGTCATGAATTTCTTGGAGTCATTCACGAGCAGGGGTACGACAGAATAAGGGTTCGCAAGAAAAAGTGATGGTTTTTGCCAAGGAAAATAGTTGTAGTTGGTGGAGGAACAGGCGGGACAATAGTAGCTAACAACTTGGCCCACAGGCTTTATAGCGAGATCGTGAATGGGAAAGTCGAAATAACTGTGGTCGATCCTTCAGCGTACCACGTATATCAGCCAGCTTGGCTCCTAATACCTTTCCGCATAATGCACCAGAACGAAGCCATACGACCAGAAAGGAGCCTGCTTGCTGAGACTGTAAAGTTCAGACAGGAAAAGGCTAAAAGGATCGACCTGAATAACAGGGTCGTTGAAACTGATTCAGCAAAGCTTCAGTACGATTTTCTGGTGATAGCTACAGGTGCGCAGCCTGATTACTCTCAGGTACCTGGGCTTGAGAAAGCCGGATACGATTTCTACACTTTTGATAACTCGCTTAAGCTCAGAGAAGCTCTGGGAAGGTTCTCTGGAGGCAAGCTAGTTACAGTTGTAGCCGGTATACCATTCAAATGTCCCCCAGCCCCTATAGAATTTGTATTTCTTGCTGATTCTTATTTTTCAAGGCTGGGCGTAAGGGATAAAATAGAACTCAGCTACGTTTATCCGCTGCCAAGGCCATTTACAATTCAAGGTGTTGCTGAAGAAGTAGGAAAGCTCATGGAACAGAAAAAGATCAACATGAACCTTCTGTTTAACGTTGAATCTATAGACCCTGAAAAGAAAGAAATAAGATCTCTCGAAGGGGAAACATTAAAGTACGACCTTGCAGTTATAGTGCCACCTCATACAGGGGCTGATGTAGTACGAAATTCTGGAATAGCCGACAAAGGAGGATGGATACCAACAGACAAATACACGTTAAACGTTAAGGGTTACGATGACGCTTATGCAATAGGGGACGCGACTGACCTGCCGGTATCCAAAGCTGGTTCAGCTGCAGACTTTGAAGCTGCAGTAGTTGCTACAAACATACATGATCAGCTAAAAGGGCTTGCTCCGAGCATGAGGTACAACGGACGTGTCATGTGCTTTATGACAACTGCTATAGGCGAAGCAACTATCTTGATCTTTGATTATGACCACCCCCCTGTACCTCCACCTCCTAACTTTGCATGTTACTGGTACAAGCTTGTGTACAACAGGATGTACTGGACGATAACGGCAAAAGGGCTTTTGTCTGGCTTTGGAGTGTGATACATATGGAAAAGGACAACAAAATAATTGAAAAACTTTTAACTCCTGAAAACACAGAAAGAATCGAAAAGCTGATAAACGCTCTCCCAACGATAGAGCATGCAGTAACCCTTTTACAGGAACTTGACAGGCTGGGGGCCCTAGATATTATTTTTTCACTTACATGCGCAGTTGCAAACCTCAAGAACATGCTTTCAGACGAGATGGTCTCTGGTGCAGCGTCTATGGGAAACACGGCAATAGAACTTCTCGCAAAGATAGGCTCTCCAGAAGTGCAGAAGGTTCTTTCAGTGATAATGGATCACAGCGTTGAATTAAGCCAAAGCATGATTAATGCCGAAAGGGTAAAGGGGATAACAGGGCTCATGAAGGCTCTGAGGGATCCAGAAGTACAGCAAGGTCTCGGTTCCATTTTTGCCTTTCTCAAAGTGTTTGGCAGATACATAAAATCCGCAAAGGAAGATAAAGTATAGCCAGCATTATTTTTTTAACATTACGGGGTTAAGGTAACTATTGTCTCTTTATAAAAAATAAATTATGATTAACTAAGATTTTTGTGCCTCAAAACCCAGAGAAGAAATCAAGATCAGAAAAAATAGCAAAGGCTGCTTAGGATAAATACTCAGGAAGCAAAAATTTTAAACTTGATAAAATTTAGATCTACAAAACTTTGTTGATATTTGATGTATAATACTGTCGCTCTGATAAATTTCATTCTTATTCCTCTCAAGAAAAGGCCTTTTATGTCTCCAACTTTGTACTTTTGTACTATTTATAAAGCTGTTTCACTCTGCTAATTGATATACCCTGCACATCTGCTATCTCTTTATTGGCAAAATTGCCATTAACCTTTGTTTTTATTATCTACTCTATCTGTTCATTGCCTTTCTCATCCTGTATTTCTTAACTTTTTAAATATCTAAGGATATGTAATAATTTCGGAATAAGATAACTAGCAAAAGAAAGAGATAAATTTATAAGCAGTTGTAATATATCTATCATGGTTTTGGAGGTGAAATTATAAAATGGCTGATGCTACTGCTATTCCAGCGGTTACTTCAACTGGGCAACCAATACTAATTCTTAAGGAAGGGACAACAGAAAAAAGAGGAAAGGAAGCGCAAAGAAACAATTTTGAGGCGGTTAAAATAGTTAAAGATATAGTAAAAACTTCTTTGGGGCCAAAAGGAATGGATAAAATGCTCGTGGACAGTCTAGGGGATGTAACTGTAACAAATGATGGAGCAACAATACTAAAAGAAATGGACATCCAGCATCCAGCAGCAAAAATGATGGTAGAGATAGCAAAGGCTACCGATAATGAAGTAGGAGACGGCACCACATCTACTGTTGTTTTGGCAGGCTATCTGATAGAAAAGGCGGAAGAGCTTATCGATAAAGGAGTTCATCCAACTATAATAATAGATGGTTACATGAAAGCAACTCAGGAAGCCCTAAAAATTCTCAAAAACATAGCAGAAAAGGTAAATCCAGATGACAAAGAGATTTTAAAGAAAATAGCAAAAACTACACTTTCAACAAAGATGGTTTCTAGCGAGGCAGAATACTTGGCTGATCTTGTTGTTAACGCAGTTTTGCAGGTCGCAGACAAGGTTAACGGAGGGTACAAGGTAGATATAGAAAACGTTAAGGTTGAGAAAAAGCCAGGAGCTTCTATTACAAACACACAGCTTATAAAAGGTGTTGTAATAGACAAAGAAGTCGTTCACGCAAGCATGCCTAAGTCAGTGAAAAATGCAAAGATAGCTTTACTTAATGCTCCTCTTGAAATAGAAAAAACAGAGATAGATGCAAAGATAAACATAACTGATCCAGAACAGATGAAAGCGTTCTTGGATGAAGAAACAAAGATTCTAAAGCAGATGGTTGAAAAGATAAAATCGGTAGGTGCAAACGTGGTTCTATGCCAGAAAGGAATTGACGATATGGCACAACATTACCTTGCGAAAGAAGGAATCCTTGCAGTAAGAAGAATTAAGATGAGCGACATGGATAAGCTATCAAGAGCTACAGGGGGTAGAATAGTCACCAACATCGATGATCTGTCATCAGAAGATCTAGGGTATGCAGAGCTTGTTGAGGAAAGAAAGATAGAAGAGGATAAGTGGGTTTTTGTAGAAGGGTGCAAGAATCCAAAAGCGGTAAGCATTCTTATCAGGGGTGGCGCTCAAAGAGTTGTAGATGAAGCTGAAAGATCCATCCACGACGCTCTAATGACAGTCAAGGACGTTCTAGAAAGGCCCTTAATAGTCGCTGGTGGAGGAGCAGCTGAGATAGAAGTTGCAACACAACTAAGGAAGTGGGCTCAGACTCTTGAAGGAAGAGTTCAGCTAGCAGCGCTTGCATTTACAGAGGCTCTTGAGAACCTTGCACTAACGCTTGCAGAGAATGCAGGTTTAGAACCGCTTGACATATTACCTGAATTACAAGCAGCTCATCAGAAGGGTGATAAATGGGCAGGAATTAACGTGTTGAAAGGAAAAGTAGAAAACATGATGCAGAACAACGTAATAGAGCCCGAAATAGTTAAAGAACAGGTAATAAAGGCCGCGACAGAAGCAGCTAGCATGATAATAAAAATAGACGATCTTATTGCAGCTAGTAAACTTCCAGAAAAAGAAAAAGAAAAAGAAACGTCAAAATCTTCTTCTGAGTAAATTTAAACAAAACTTATAAAGAATAAACTTTTTTTATAATTTCTTTACCAAATTTTTCTTTTATGCTATTTGCGATTCCTATAAAAATTTTTTCATAAACCTTTAATATCTCTATAAAATTAATAACGTTTATATCCGAAAAATTTGAAAGCTCATACATGTTTGTAATATATATTAATTTATTGGAAAGCGTATCAAAGTTGCCAGGATTTTCTACGTTGTACTTTTTCGAAAGGTACATAACTGCTTCTTGCAAGTCTTTGCACTTTATTTTTTGCTTTATATAAAGAGATTCGGAAAACGGAGTTTGGCTTGCAAATGCACAAACTTTGTAATTGTGAAGGTCTATAAGAGCTTGAGTTGCTAAATTATAACCAGCGTGCTTGATTATTTCTGTTATTTCTATTTTTTCAAACGCAAATTCTAGCAACCCTGGATCTTTAGTATTTTGCAATATTTCTATTGGAAACTTGATCAGTAAATCAAGCGTATAGTTGCCCAGTTTTATTTTATTAAGGTCGTTAGCGCTTTCTACCTTCTTTAATGCATCCTCAGCAAGAGGTTTTGCTTCATACGTGTAATAATGAAGATTGTGCTCAGTTATTTTTTTAAAAAAAGCTTTTTTTATATTTTCTAGTACTAAAGCGTTAAGCTCTCCTAAAGCTTTAGGTGTTTCTTTTGAAAGTTCATAAGCAAATCTACCTACCAGTTCTTTAAAGTATTCTTCGATCGTGCTCGCCTGTATAGGGTAGTTTATTTTTCTGGCAATTCTATCTAGTAGTTCCTTTTCACTTCCTAATTCTACATATTTTTCAGTTTCGCTTAAAGAAGGCAGTTTAGAAAGAAAAGCCCTTGACCTAGAAATAGCATAAATAGCGTTACCCTTCAATTTTCTTCTCTAATTCACGTTTAACTTCATCTTTTAAAATTTTCCAGTTGTTTTTAAACACAGATTCTATGTGCTGCAACTCTGTTTCATATTTTTTTCTTATGTCTTCACATTCTTTTTCTATCATGGGTTTCGAATCATCAATTATCTTTTTTGCTTCAGCTTTTTTAATATCAAGGTACTTACTTTTTGCCTCCTCGCCAATTTTTTTAGCATAATTTTTGAGTTCATCAGCATACATTGCTGCCTTGTTTTGTAGTTCATCTAATCTTTGATTAACCTCTTTAACATAATTTAAAAGTTCATCGACCTGCATCATGTTAGTTATTTACTAAACGATATAAATTTATTATGCATCAAACAATTAAATATACTATGCCATTGGAGCGCGAAGTAAAGCTCAAGGTTCCTGAAGATGTTGATTTAGAAAGTTTTTTGTTAAGAAACGGGGGATTTTTTTTAAAGAAAGAAAAACAGATAGACGTTTATTTGGACTTTGATGATTTTAAAATTAAAAAATCGGGTTCAGCGTTTAGAATAAGGTTTTCAGGCAATTATTGTTTTTTGACGTTTAAGGGTCCACAGAAAGAGGACATTGTTAAAAACAGAGAGGAATACGAAGTTATGGTTTCTGATGGTGAACAGTTGCTTAAAATTCTAAAATCTATAGGTCTTGATGAAAAGCTTAGAATAGCAAAAGAAAGAACAACAATTGGATATGAAGGTTTAAATTTTGAGATAGACGTGGTTGAGGGGCTTGGTAAATTTGTAGAGATTGAAATTAAATCCGATAATGATATACAAAAAGTAAAAACGATAATTGAAAAAGCGGGCATCTTTTGGAGCCCAATATTGAAGAGTTATGCCGAACTTCTCTCAGAAAAGCATATTTAAAGTTTGTTAGAAATATTTATATAGATGTTATATACATCTTTTTGTGAGGCAATTTTAATATGTCGTACAAAAGGGTTTCTCCGTCAGATGTAGATAACATTGACAGATGCCCAAGGTGTGGTTCAAAAGATTTGCTTATGGATGTCAACACCGGAGAAATACTTTGTGCAAGCTGCGGATTTGTTATAAAAGAAAAGGTAGAAGATCTAAAGCCTGAATGGAGAGCTTTTTCAAAAGAGGAAAAAGAGGACAGGAGCAGAGCAGGAATACCTTTATCCATAGCCATGCACGACATGGGTCTTTCAACTGTAATGGATCAGTCAGATAAAGACGCCTCTGGTAAATCGCTTACAGGGTTTAACAAGAGCACCTTTGACAGGTTAAGGATGTGGGACAGCAGGAGCCAGATACACGAACCAGCAGAAAGAAACTTAAGGCAGGCATTTAATGAGCTTGACAGGCTAGCTGATAAGCTCAGCGTTTCTGAGAACGTAGTTGAAAGGGCAGCATATATATACAGAAAGGCGCTTGAAAAAGGCCTGGTAAGGGGGAGAAGCATAAGTGCTCTTATAGCGGCATCTCTTTACGCTGCGTGTAGAGCTCTTGAGATACCAAGGACATTAAAAGATATAGCGGCTGTTTCAAGTATCAAGAAAAAGGACATAGCAAGGTGCTATAGGCTAATCCTGAGAGAGCTGGATATGAAGATGCCGATAATAGATCCTGTAAAGTCTGTCAGCAGGATAGCAGCAAAAGCAGGGCTCAGTGAGAAAACTACAAGAAAAGCTATCGAAATAATCAAAAAGGCCATGCAGTCTGGTTTATCAGCTGGAAAGGATCCTATGGGTCTTGCGGCAGCAGCGCTTTATGTAGCATGTGTATTGGAAGGAGAAAATAAGACACAGAAGGATATAGCAGAGGCTGCTGGGGTAACTGAAGTAACGATAAGAAATAGGTATAAGGGACTAAAAGCAACGCTTAACTTGCCTGAACTCTGAAATTTTTGTTAAGACCTCCATAAAATTTAAATTTTTATTTTTATAATCCCATTACTGTATGCAAAAATCTTTAAAAATAGACGAGAAAGATATTAAAATTTTAAGCGAACTTACTCGTGATGCAAGCCAAAGCATACCAAAACTCAGCAAAAAGCTTAACCTTGATCCAAGCGTTGTATACTCAAGGATAAGAAGGCTCCAGAAGCTGGGTTATATACAGGGTTTCACAACTGTTGTAAATGAAGAATTGCTAGGATGGAAGGTCTTAGCTATAATAGGAATAAACGCTGAGTCAAAGAAAAGGGATCTTGTTTATGAAACGCTATATAATATGCCAGAAGTCAGAACGGTAATAGAGGTTACAGGAAGGTATGACTTTCTGGTTTTTCTTAAAGCAAAGTCGATAGAGGACCTTCATTCGCTTATAACAGATAAAGTAGGGGCCATTGACGGTGTTACGTACACTGAAACGTTTATCTCATTAAGGTCTAAAGATAAGACTTTTGAGTTGTTAATATAAAAACTGATGAAAGGATACCTTTTAATAAAGTCAAAAAGCAAAGAGGATGCTTCGTGTTTAAGCAAATTTGTTAAAGACAAGAGCAAAATTTATAATGAATATTTGATTATTGCTCCTGATGACCTTGACTATATTGAAGAATACAAAAATCTTTGTGGCGTTGAAAAATTATATTTTACATTTAGATTTAGTTCCACTAAAGATTTAGCTCTTCACATAGAAAAAAACAAGAAAGGAAAGGTAATTAATTTTGTTCTTGAGGATGGTTCTCAAAAAGATCTTTATCAGCTGATAGACGATTTTTTGAAAGTTTCTAAAAATGGGCGAATTAGCGAAGTAGAACCTGAAGAAGTTTATAAAATAATCAAGGTCGGAAAATTTTTTCATTTGGTTCTGCATGAATCAGAAGGACCAGGAGGAATATGCGTAAACGATGGAGAAGCCACAGTTTTTGTTGATGGTAGCTATGAAAGTTATGTTCTGGCGTATAAATTTCTTCGTTATGGAAAAAACGTTACAATAATCATACCATATAAAAATGATAAAAACGCTTTAAGAACTGTTGTAATCTCTTTGTATAAGATTTTAAAAAGCTGTAAAAACAGGTATGTCAATTTACATGTCTTTGACTTAAACAATGAGGTTGACAAATCCAGTAAAGCCAACTTCTCTTTACCAATATTTTTACCAAAAGGAAACGTTTACAACGAGAAAGTTGTGAGCATTCCAGCCGAGCTGTTAAGCGATTTTAAAATTCCAGTAGCAATAAAAGACGTTAACACAATTATAAACTATAGTGAGCTTTTAAATTTTAATTTTAAAGAACTGGTTCAAATAAAAGAAATTCAAAATAAATCTTATCATGAAATATTGGATACTATATTGAGAAGCATTTGAGGAGCAATCTTCAAAATTGTAATAAGAAAAGTTTATATATAATGTCATATTCAATTAAATACTAATGAACACAAAATATTTGTATTTGTTCATGGCATTAATTGCCCTAGGATTTTCGGTAAGCCCTGCAGTTGCACAGTCGCCAATGCTGGCTCCTACACAGGTACATACTCATGGACCTTTGATAAATACACTGATCTTTAACGTATATACAAGCGACCAAAACGCATTTCTGGCTTTGACATCAGGGCAGATTCAGGCTATGGAGTGGACCTTAACTCCAAGCATGTATATCACAGCACAGGCCACTAGCAACGTATACACAAACCTAACATTATCTTACGCATTTGACGGCATAGCTTTCAACTGTCTAATGTATCCTTACAGCAACGTTCACTTTAGAAGGGCAATAGCTGACCTTGTAGATTACTCATATCTTCAATCGCTTTATGGTATTGAAGCGGTTGCTGAACCTTATATATACGAGCCAACCCTCTTCTCTCCACCTTATGCTAGTACATACTGGTACGATCCTCAACTGCCTTATCCGTATAAATACAGTCCAACAAATGCTATGCAAGAACTACTTAAGGTACCGGGAATATCGTATAACAACGTAACGGGACAGTGGACATTATACGGAAAGCCTTTCTCGCCCGTTCTTTACTACAGGTCAGATGATCCGCTAAGGACCGATCTGGCTGAACAGTTGGCAAGCGCAGCAAAACAGATAAACCTTACGATAACGTTGAAACCAGTTACAGGCATTACAGCTTCTTCAATAATTTATTCTCCAGCAGCCTCAGTGGTTATAGCACCCGGTACTATGCTAGCAAACTTTTCAACAACACCGCCACAATTTAACATGACTCTTGCTAATCAAACTGATACATGGGGAATGTATACTTTTGGCTGGATAGTATCGTGGGAGCCAAACTATCCGTGGTTCTTCTTTAACAGCCAGCTAGCAGGCATAGTAGATTTTGGAAACTTCTTTAATGAAAGTATGGATTACTGGACTGACATTCTGTATTGGGCCGCAACGAACATTTCAATAGCACAAAAAGCTGCGTGGATGTTCCAGAAGATATTCTATCAGCAGCTACCTTATGTCGTAGCCCTCTGGTCCAACGAAATATACGCTGATTATGTTAAAGGGTGGACAGGGTTCGCTCAGTTACCAACAACTGGGCCTAACGAAGAAACAGGACTTTACTACACTTCTCTGAACGTTCATCCATCTAACGCTCCCTATGGTGGCACATTTACGGAAGCTTTACACTCTGCTCCTACCTCGTTGAACCCGCTATATGTTACTAACTGGGTTTGGCAAGTAGATGTCTGGCAGGAAGTGTATGACTCGCCAATCGCAACGCCTCCATGGGGACTAACCAACGGATCACTTATACCATGGATGGGAACGTATAACGTGCAAACAGACGTAACAGCTCCTATCGGAAATGGGCCAGGATGGTGGAACCCGTTCAACGCATCAAAGATAGTTAATGGAGAAATAATAACAATAAACTTCTGGAAGAACGATACATGGCAAGACGGGGTTCCTCTTAACGCTTATGACTACAACTTCTCGCTGTACTACTGGAACGTACAAGGCCTATCAGGAGCATCCACCCCTGATGCATATGCTTCAACTCCACCGTATGGTTTGCTGGCAACTTACATACCTCCGAACAATCCGTATGAGATACAGCTTTACGTTAACTCAACAAACTTATGGAACATATACACTCTTGACATACCAGTAATTCCAATGCATATATTCAAATACTTTAATCCTTCTGTAACAGCTTCCTCAACTGGCGCTATGGACATAACTCTTCCATTGAGCCAAATACCTGGTCTGTCTTCATACCTTTTGAGCCCAAATGAACAATTGCCTGAATGGATGTACTGGTTGCCAAACCTTGAAGTTGGGAGCGGACCATTCGTATTCCAGTCATGGAACAAAGTTACTAACGTGATAACCCTAACGAGAAACCCCAACTACTACAGGAGCGCATGGTGGGCATGGATGACGACTGAACCTCAGGGAACGAGCGCACCGTTCAAAGTGAACATAATGGAAGAAATATATAACCCGACTTCAAGAACATTTGAAGGCGTTGCACCTGGTAGCACAGGTTACATACCAATAACCAACGCAACAGGTGTAGTTGAAGTCATCAACCCGGCATCAGGACAAGTGTATGAAAGCGAACCGTTAACGTCCGTTGGCAATGGATCATACACAGCTACGATTCCAACGTCAAACCTGGCCCCAGGAACTTATGAGCTTATGGTTAACGCCTCATACACATCTTTCGGGCTTAACAGAGTATGGTACAGCTACAGCGGACTCACTGTATCTCCATTGACAGCAACAGTTACTTACAAAGTTGTCTCATCTACAGGTGTACCAATATCTGGAGCAACAGTTAAAATAGACGGTGAAACTGCTATTACAAACTCTTCCGGAATAGCTGTCGTACCTAATGTACCTCTTGGTACACAAAATGTAACTGTGACGGCACCAGGTTATCAGAATTATACAGCGACGTTACCTGTTTCATCTACAACCACAGTACAGAGCGTAACTCTCTCAAGTATAGCACCACCGCCACCGCCTCCACCGCCTCCACCAGCGCCGAACTATACAGTTTATTACGTAGTCGCTGCAATAATAATCATAATAGTGATCATAGTGGCTGTCTTGGCTTTAAGAAGAAAGTAAACAGCATAAAGCATTTAAATATTTTTTTGCATTTTATGTGATGGGATGGGTATTAAATCTTATATTGCCAAGAAGGTTATTGGTATTATTATAACTATGTGGGTTATAGCAACAATAAACTTCTTTTTATTTCAGGTTATGCCGTTTACGCTTCTTGGCATAAATCCAGAACTGTGGTTCGTGCCTATAGTAGGAACACAACACAACCTTCAATACATAGAGAAGATCAGAGAAGAAGTAATAGCAGAGTTAGGTTTTAACAAACCCCTTGACATAAGATATCTGATTTACCTTAAGGCCATGTTTACGTTTAATTTTGGGTATAACGTTGGAAGCGTTTTAAGCGGGCCTGTGATATCTACTATAGCCAGGTATGCCCCATATACGGTTCTTTTGTTAGGTGGGTCAACAATAGTAGCTTTTTTTATAAGTTTATACCTGGGAGTGTTTTCCGCTCATAAAAGAGGAACCTCAGTCGATCAAGTTTCATTCATGACATTACTATTCTTTTACGCTATGCCATCCTTTTGGATAGGTAGTTTACTGCTTTTAGTATTTGCTTATTACTTAAAATTAGCGCCGCCAAACGCAGCAGCATACTTTAGTTCATTTCATGGTATAGCATATTATATAGCTGTCCTAAAAGCAATGGTACTTCCTTTTACTTCACTTACGCTCATAAGCATAGGAGGATTTTATCTCATACAAAGGTCTACAGCAATAGACATAATAAACGAAGATTTTGTAACAGTACTAAAAGCTAAAGGACTTAAAAACAGATCAATATTATACAAGCATGTGCTTAGAAATGCAATTTTACCCACTTTGACAATATTTGCGATTTCTATGGGATTTGTTCTTTCTGGTGCAGTTATAACAGAAACAATATTTGGGTGGCCAGGTTTGGGATACTGGACTTATATGGCAATAGTAACACAAGATTTTCCCTTAGAACAGGCTATATTCTTTATAATTTCACTGATGGTTGTTCTTGCAAACTTTATAGCTGATATTTCATATGGTTTGCTTGATCCTAGAATAAGGAGGGGTTAAATTTGTCATATAAAAATCAGGTTAAACTTTTTGTAAAAAACAAGATGGGTATAGCTGGAGCTTTTATTATAATATTCTTCACGCTTATGGCTGTTTTTGCTCCTTTTCTTACATCGAACCCTCCCTCACAAACTTTTGTAGCTGGCCCGTGGGCTGTACCAAGCTGGGCCACAATCATACCGTTGTACAATAACCTTCCCCCTAACATTCAAGCGGTATCTAATAATTTTAGCTCCTGGAAGATAAACGTTTACAAAGGTGCGAATTATTCGGTTCAAGAGACAGTATTACCATCTAATTTAGTAAGCATGACAAGGTATACAACAACAAAAGCTCAGGTACTTACAGTTTCATCAAAAGTTCCTGCAGGAATGAGCGAAGTGTCAGTGTTGAACATGACGTATGTTTTCAACTATCATTATAAACCTTCATATAAATTCGCTTTTGGAACTCTTATTTATCCGATAAAGGCTTCTAACATTTCAGATCTCTACGTCAAGTTTACGTTGATAGCTCCAAATGGGAAAGTTTACAAGCTTACTTCATACACTTATGTAGCTTCTTCTCCAGTAGTTATAGATACCCTTGACAATGGGTTAAGGATGAACACTTGGAACGCCATTTACATGACTTCAGATACCACGCCAGTTGTTCTTTCTGCTTTTGGTCCCTCAGGACTAACGTTAAGCATGCCATCGATGATAATTTTGAATCAAAAGGGAACTTACAAACTGAACGTACAGGTTGTTGTTTTTGAGTCACCACAGCAAGGTTATGTAAAGTTCTCGCTTGCAGATCCTTATTTTTTTATATATGGCAGGCAGTACGGGCTTCTGGGAACTGACAATGACGGAAGGGATCTCTGGTCACAGTTCGTCTGGGGGTCCAGAATATCAATAGAGGTCGGGCTTTTAGCATCAGTTTTTTCTGTAGCTCTAGGGCTGATAATAGGGCTGATAGCCGGTATGTTTGGAGGAGTTATAGAAGAATTAACGATGAGGGTCACAGACGTGTTTCTGGTCATACCTTTTTTACCGCTTGCAATAGTCGTTCTGTTCCTTTTAACTCAGAACGCATTTTTAGCAAAAGGCCTTTATTTCTGGCTAGTTGTTCTTTTTGCTATCCTTTCCTGGCCTTCTATAGCAAGGGTTATCAGATCTCAAGTGCTCTCTCTTAAAGAGAGAGGTTATATAGAAGCTTCTAAAGCATTAGGAGCTGGAAACTGGCACATAATAAGAAAACACATAATTCCAAACGTAATGGGGCTGGTTTATGCAAACCTCGCTTTGAGCGTTCCAGGATTTATACTTACAGAAGCGGCGCTTGATTTTCTGTTTCCTGGAGCATCAACTACTCCAACTTGGGGCAGAATGTTATCCAAAGCCTATGATCATGCAGCGTCAGCGGTATCGTTCCAGTTTGGATGGTGGTGGTTCATATTCCCAGGCCTTGCAATAGTTCTTCTCTCTCTTGCGTTCGTTATGGTTGGGTATGCGCTTGATGAAATATTCAATCCCAGGCTGAGAGGACAATGAAAACAAAAACCATAATTGGCTTAACGCTGATAGTAGTCTTGATAATTTCGATCAGCGGGTTATATTTATACACAGAAATGTCTCATAGCCAAAAGCTTGTTGGTTCCACTTTTTACTACGAATATATAATATCTATACCAAATAACGGAACTTATGTAAACATGATAAAAATTCATGTGATATCAGTTAAAGAAAACAACGTTATTTTTAATTATCTAATAATCCCTTTAAACAGCACAGTTAAAAATAAGTACAGCAATCAATCGTTCGTTCCAATATTTGACCCTACAAACAACATGACTTATTTTAAATCAGGATCTTTTGGAATGCCCCTTTTTATCAACTCTTCAGTCAAAAACGTTTCAGGTTCTACTTATATAGAGTTTCAGGGGGACCAAAGCGTTTATATAAAGTATTCTGTGTTAAGGACTTCAGAAATTGAGGTTAACCTTACTTTGATACCTTATTTATACTCTTATAATTTAGGGGCTTCACAATGGAACCTTGTTTATGATAAATATTATGGTTATTTGATATATGCAAAAGGAGGTCTTGTAGGTTCAAATTATGTTAGTTTTGAATATAAGTTGGTGAATGCAAGTGTCTGAAGTCTTGAAAGTTGAAGGCTTAAAAATGTATTACAGAATGGGTAAAACATACGTAAAGGCAGTGGACGATATATCGTTTGAAGTTCAGAAAGGCAAATGTTTAGGTTTAGCTGGAGAATCTGGAAGCGGAAAGACAAGCATAGCAGCCACAATAATGAGAATTTTACCAAAAAACGGGCAGATAATTTCAGGTAACATATATCTTGACGGGCAGGATATTTTAAAGCTTAGCGAGGAAGAATTCAGAAAAATAAGATGGGTTAAGGTGGCGATGGTACCTCAGGCATCTATGAATGCATTTGATCCCGTGTTTACCATAGGTGACCAGATAATGGAAGCTATTCTAACGCACAAAAACATGAGCAAGGATGAAGCAATTTCTAGAGTAAAGGAGCTTTTCCAGTTAGTTGGAATAGATCCTTCCAGAATCAACAACTATCCACACGAGTTCTCAGGAGGTATGAAGCAGAGGGCAGCCATAGCTATGGCCCTTGCAAACAACCCTGACATAATTATACTTGATGAACCGACAACAGCTTTAGATGTAATAGTTCAAGCACAGATTTTAAGCCTTCTTAGAAACCTTAAACAAAAGCTAAACATAAGCATGATATTAATAACGCATGATCTTTCGATCATAGCTGATTTATGTGATTCTGTTGCCGTTATGTACGCAGGTAAAATAGTCGAGTACGGCGATATATACAAAATCTACAAAAACCCAAAGCATCCGTACACTCAGGGTTTGTTGGGCGCATTCCCAAACATAAGAGCAAAGAAACAGAGGCTTATAGGAATACCAGGTGCTCCGCCCAACTTAGCAAACCCTCCTCCTGGATGTAGGTTTCATCCAAGGTGTCCTTATGCTTTTGACAGGTGCAAGGTAGAAGAACCAAAGCTAAAAGAAGTTGAGCCAGGATATTTTGTAGCGTGCCATCTTTATGATAAAGGTGATCAAAATGCCTGAGCCGCTTATAAAAGCGATAAACGTAAAAAAGTACTTTCCTGTACGGATGAGCTTTATAAGATCGCTGAAAGGTGAAGAGCAAAAATGGGTAAAGGCCGTAGACGATATATCGATAGATATATATCCCAAAGAAATACTCGGGTTAGCTGGAGAATCTGGTAGTGGAAAGACCACTTTTGGCAGGACTCTTATAAGATTAATAGAACCTACTGCTGGCTCAGTGATTTATAAAAATGTTGACATTTTTAAATTAAAGGGTTCGGAATTAAAAAATTATAGGAGAAAGTTGCAAATAATATTTCAAGATCCATACGACTCTATAAATCCAAGGCTTACCATAAGGGACGTCGTTGCTGAAGGCTTGCTGGTGAACAAGCTTGTCAGCAAAGATAAAGTAGATGAAGCAGTTGCAAGCGCTTTAGAAGATGTCAAGCTGACACCTCCAGAGGAGTTCATCAACAGATACCCTCATGAACTCAGCGGAGGACAGAGGCAAAGGGTAGCTATAGCTAGGGCTTTAGTGTTAAAACCAGATTTTATAGTTGCAGACGAACCAGTGTCGATGCTGGACGTATCTATAAGGGCTGAGGTTCTTAATGTGATGCTTGATCTAAAGGAAAAATACGGCATTACCTTCCTGTTTATAACGCACGATCTGGCTCTTGCAAAACATATGAGCGACAGAATAGCAGTTATGTATTTAGGAAAGCTCGTTGAACTCGCAGACTCAGAGAAACTGATAGATAATCCTCTGCACCCATACACTCAAGCGCTTATAGCTGCAATACCGATTCCAGACCCAACCGCCAAAAAGGCAGAGGTAAAGATAAAGGGAGAAATACCAAGTCCTATTAACCCTCCTCCTGGATGCAGGTTTCATCCAAGATGTCCTTACGTTTTTGATAGGTGCAAGGTAGAAGAACCAAAGCTAAAAGAAGTTGAGCCAGGACACTTTGTAGCGTGCCATCTTTATGATAAACCATAAAATAAATACTAAAAGAGGCAGTATTTTTTGAAAATATACGTAGGTACTTCAGGCTATTCATACTTCTGGAATGAGGGCAAAAAGGATCCGCTTGGTTGGTACGTCTCAAAAGGGTTTAAGACTGTAGAAATAAATTCAACTTTTTATTCTTTTCCATCTTATGCGTCAATAAAAAGGTGGTCTAAAGTCGGTGAAGACTTTATATTTTCTGTGAAAGTAAACAGGATAATTACTCATTATACTAAGCTCGCAAAAGTGGATCTCTTTAAAAATTTTTATACGAAGTTTGAACCTCTCTTGGAGAAAATTAAGTTCTGGCTATTTCAGTTTCCTCCGTCTTTTTTATGTACTGACAAAAACTTTGAAAAGCTAGAATCTTTCGCTAAGGATCTATCTATTAAAGGAGTTCCTGTTTTAGAATTTAGGGATCCTTGCTGGTGGAAGTTTAAAAATTATGTAATAAAATTGGGTTATATTTTCTGTTCAGTAAGCGCGCCCGCTTTGCCTAATGATATCGTTAACAATAAGGGAACTATATACATGAGGTTCCATGGTAAAGATGAATGGTATTCTTATGTTTACAGCGAAAAGGAGCTTAAAAATTATTATGATAAAATAATTAACAGCAAAGCTGAAGAGGCGTATCTATATTTTAACAATGATTTAGGAATGTTAGAAAATGCTTTATTTATGAAAAGGCTTAGCGAAAAACTATGAGAACTTTTGTCAGCATAAACATAGAGGATAGAGAACTTATAAAGAAGATAAAAGATGTAGCACATGAAGTTAGAAATGATGAAAACGGAATTAACTTAACAAAAGACGAAAACCTGCATTTTACTCTAAAGTTTTTAGGAGAGATAAATGAAAAAGAAAAAGAAGAAATAATCAATAACCTTTCTAAAATATCTTTAAAAAGTTTCAGCATTCGGTTGAAGGGGCTCGGAGTTTTTCCAGATTTAAACTATATAAGGATAATCTGGATAGGTGCTGAATCGCAAGAACTGATGCAGCTTGCGGAAGAGGTTGATAAAAATACCATCAGAATAAAAAGCAACGAAAAGTTTGTGCCCCATTTGACAATAGCGCGTGTGAAAGCTGTAAGAAATAAAGAAGGCTTAAGAGACAGAATAATCAAGTTTTCTAAGATAGATTTGGGAAGTTATATGGTAGATAAATTTTATTTAATGGAAAGCAAGCTGCTCCCAGAAGGACCAATTTATGAACCGTTAAAGGTTTTTAATCTCGCTTGAGAAAAAGCCTTTAAAGAAATTTTATGCTAGTATATAGTTGTGAAGATTAAGGCAATAATAGCGGTGAAAGAAGGCATGGTAAACCAAGAAGTTACTAACATGCTATCAATGCTAAAGGAGCACTTTGAACTATTTAGCATACAGGATCTACCATACGTTAAAAAAGTTGATTCTTATAAAGTAATAGAAAGCGAGAACATATCATCCGCAATTACGATAGGGGGCGATGGTACCCTTCTGGGGCTTTCAAGATATTTACCAGAATATGTAGAAGTTATAGGAATTAACATGGGAGGAAGAGGCGTGCTGGCCCAGATAGAAAAAGATAGGCTGGGCGAATTTATAGAAGATTACCTTTCCAAGAATTATATTATTGAAAAGAGAATGAGGTTAAAAGCAAAGATATCTGACCTGGAGACGGTTAATGTGTTAAATGAGTTTTATATTCAAAGAGCAAATTTTAATCAAACCCCCATATTCTTCATAAACGTGGAAAATATTGTTAACATAAAAGAAAAGATGGATGGGCTTATAGTTTCTACTCCTTCTGGATCAACAGGATACAACTACTCAAACAGGGGACCAATTGTTGAACAGGATCTAGAACTAATGATTCTTAATCCTGTAATGCCCTTAAAGGTTTTACCCGTAATCATAGTTAAACCATACAATATAAACATTCAAGTCAGCTCTCACGCTTACATAGTAGCTGATGGGCAGCTAAGGTATGAAGTTTTACCTGGTGAAACAATAACAATTTACAAAGGGGATTATTTAAGTCTCGTAAAGCTTAAGTCATCAACTTCTCAAATAAATAAAATACTAAAATGATTGATAAGGATCTTCTGATTAAACAGGTCAAAATTTTGGGCGGAGTTGAATATCAGAACAAAAAAATATACACGCTTTGGACAAAAGAATGTAAAGATCCTGTAAAATATCTGATTGCCTTTGAATTTGACGGCTTTTCTTCTGAAGAAAAAATTTTAAAAGAAATAGAGTTCAAAACTGGAAGAGAAATTCCGGTTCTAATCAGTAAAAATAGCATATTAATAGGAAAAATTAGGGTTGAGCTTAAAAACTTAGATAAAGAAATAAAAGATGATTTTCTTAAAAAACTTTTAAAATCAGCTGTAAAGTTTTAAACTTAGAGGATTTAAAGGAAGATTTTTTATCAGAACTTTGAATAGCCTTTTATAAAAGATTTTTAAATGAACAAAAAGATTTCTTTGCATTCAAACCTAGAAAAGAAGGCCAAGATCATGATGAAGAAAAGATGTTCAAGATAACTCAGGAGGTTTTTTCTTTTTATTACGTCCCAAGCTAGGAAAGAGCGTGTACAAACCACTTAATATAATTAATTCTGTAGAGAGAAAATAATTAACAAGCTAGCTCACTAGAAACAAAAGTAACCCCTCATGATATAGAAATATCCGGGTAGCTGAAACTATTCAATAGTCTGCTATGCATCGATAGAGAAACTGCTATGACTCAAAGATTATAGCTAACCTTCTGATTGATTGAAATCAGCAACAAAAGAGTTTTTGTGTTGATGCAAGTCAGACGCTTAGGGATTATTTTTGCTAATACGGTGGAATACTTTTCTCACGTAAGCATAATTGCAGCTCTTTGTAAGCTCATGGTAGTTCACAAATAACCTTATAAGCAGAAAATGTTTCTATAATATCATGGACACATACAAAATAGAGTTTTTTACATTTGAAGATCTGATAAAAGACTTCCTAGCTTTGTCAAGTTTTCTTGGTAGAACAACAGCTGTTGTTATTTACAGATACAAGGATTATCTATATACATTGCATCCTTTTTATGAGGGGGTAGGAATACACTTCTGTAAAGATTCAGAAAAGACATATCCTGCCGGAGAATACATATTTGATACTATAACTGAAAAGATAAAAAAGAAAGTAGACAAAAAAGAGCTTTCAGCTAACGAGGTCCTAATAATAATTATTGAGCAGAAATATAACTCAATATTTGAGGGATTAACATAAATAAAAAGTTATGCGGGGGGTGGGATTTGAACCCACGTACCCCAACGGGACTGCCGCCTCAGGGCAGCGCCATTGACCTGGCTAGGCGACCCCCGCAATAAAAACTACTAACAATGCTAATTTAAGCGTTTTTATTTTTTAAGGGATTGCTAAAGCTTTGTAGTAACTAAAGTTTCTTTATCTGTAACAAAAACGGTGTGTTCAAACTGGCTAACTCTGGCACCGCTAGCTTCTATCAATACATGGTACTCCTCAAGAATTCCTTCTTTTACAAGCTTGTCAAGGATCTGTATAGAACTTTTGCCAAATTCTTTTGCTATCCATCGAGATGCAAAAGGCAAGGTTTTGTATTTTTCCCAGATAAAGTTGACTATTTGTGCGGATGTTTCATCCCCTTTTAACCTTCTTGGAGATACAAGCCTGTATATATTGCTGTGCTCACCGTCGACAACAAAGCCTAGAGCACCGCTTTCTACAAAGAAAGGTTCTATTGCATAGGCGGTATTATGTTCAAAATGGCCTTTAATTGGAGAACTTATCATCGGTATTGATATGCCAGCGTGCAACACATAACGTTCTAACTTGTGTCCCATCAGGTTTTCTATAGTTTTAAAACCATAACTTTTTGCATTTTTTTCCACAAATGTTCCGAATTCATAGAAATCAAGCCCGTTATGAACTATTTTTAAAGATTTTTCAAGCGTCTCTTGGTTTGCCTTTACCATGCTCGAATCAACTCCCGAAAAAGTGATAGTAATAGCTGTATCTGCAATATAACCGTTAACGTGAACGCCAAGATCTACCTTTACTATTGCCCCTTTCTTTATCTTTTTATCATCTTCAAATTTTGCCGTATAATGTGCTGCTTCTTCATTCTGGGAAATATTAACAGGGAAAGCAGGAAATCCTCCCTGCTTGATTATAAAATCTTCAAGTTCTTCACATATGTCAATTATATTTTTTTCCTCATAAACTAGGTTAAATGCTTTTTTCAAAGCATCAGATGCTATCTTTCCGGCCTTTACGTAGTCTTCAATCATTCTTTTCTACCAACCGGTTTATTTTATTAAGCAGCATAGATATTTCTATCGGAGGAATCAACGCGAGAACTATGTTTTCCACCTTTGCCATTTCAATCGCAAGATTTTCTACACTTTGAGTGCCATGTATAGCTACAACCCTTGGTTTTAACGGTGATATTCTTACTGCTACCATTGGGCTTCTTCCCAGACCAACTTTTGTAAATATTAAGGCCCTCTCAGAGGATTTACCAAATATTCTATAAAACTGCTCCCCCTTTAGCGCTATAATAGCCTTTATGCTGTCCAACACTGTATGTCCAAAAAGGTAATGTTCAGCCATATCATCACCTGTAAGAATCTTGCCTTGAACAGCGTCTATAAGATCAATTATTTTGATCGGTTTTTTATAATCCTTTATATCTATGATTCCATTGTTCATAGCGCCCTGTTTGTCCTGATACATAGCTAAAATTACAGAATCAGCTCCCCTTAGTTTTATTAAGCCTTCTACGTATTTTTTTATAAACCTTACACCAGCTTTCCTTCTTTTACCTTTTTCATAATCAGATATTACTGGGGGCGAGACTCCTATAGATTCAGCAAGCTCTTTTTGCTTTACCTCAAGGTTTTCCCTAATTTTTTTCATCAAAAGGCCAGGGTTTTCTGATAAAACTATTTTTCCTATAAGTTTGTATATCTCGTCGGTTTCCAACATTTCTTTTTACAATTTATATAAGATATAAATCTTTAGTGGACCGGGGGGGACTTGAACCCCCGACCTCCCGCGTGCGAGGCGGGCGTTCTACCCCTGAACTACCGGCCCTTAGGAGACTTTAAAAAATTATTATATTTAGATTTATCTGTAAAAAGCTAGCTAAAAAAATATAACCTTAGTTCTGTTTTATGCTCATAAAGTTATAAGGGAAAGTTTTTAAATTAATTACGTAAATACATGGAAGGCAAATGCCAGAGTTTGGATACTCGTTTGTTCAATATAATGAGGTTTCGGACGTTAGAGGAAGCTTAAGGGAAGTTGATGTTAGCCCTAAGGAAGCTAGAGAAGTAGCTAACTATATAAAAGGGATGAGTCTAGACAGAGCTAAACAGGTTTTGCAAGAGGTAATCGAAAAGAAAAGGATAGTTCCGTTCAAAAGATACCACCGCAAGGTTGCTCATCATAAAGTAGAAGGATTTTACGCTGGAAGGTACCCTGTTAAAGCAGCTAAGTATTTTTTAAAGCTTTTAGAAAATTTAGAATCAAACGCTCTTTATAAAGGGCTGGACGTTAGCAGGCTCATAATAATTCACACCTCAGCTTACCCAGGAAGGAAGCTCGTAAGGTATATTCCGCGTGCTTTTGGTAGGAGATCGCCCAAAAGGCGCGTTTATGTTCATATTGAGGCTGTTGCGAGGGTTGTATAAAAATGGTTTACTATAAAAATATTTTAGAATCAAAAAAGCAGAGCATGATGTTAAGAGAGTATCTTGACAAAAAGTTAAAGCAGGCAGGTTTTGTAGACATGAACCTTGAGAGCAGCCCGTTAGGTACAAGGTTAAACATACTGGCTCTAAGGCCAGGGCTGGTAATAGGGTTGCATGGAAGCAACGTTCGTAACCTTATGGAAGACATATCAAAAGAAATAGGGTTAAAGGAAATCTCAATAAATGCGGCAGAAGTCCAAAATCCAGCTTTAGACCCTAAGGCTATTGCTTTGAGGCTTTCAAATGCGTATCAAAAAGGAGTAAACTTCAGAAGAGCTGCAACTATTGCAATGAATGAAGCTATAGCTGCGGGCGCGCTTGGTATTGAAATTAAGCTGCAGGGCAAGATAAGGAACGAAAGAGCATCGTTTCAAAAATTCATGGCGGGAGGATTACCAAAAAGCGGTCATCCACGGGAAGCTGCTACGAAGTCAGCAGTAGAGCATGTTCTGCTTAAAATGGGGGTTTATGGCATAAAGGTAACTGTAGCTTATAAATCTCCAGTTCTAGAAGATTTTAAGTTAAAAGGTGATAAAATTGAAGAAAATAAAGGCCAGCAAACTCAGTGATGAAGAGTTATGGAGGAATCTATCCGAACTGCGGAAGGAACTTCTTAGGCTAAACAACCTAAGGAATATGAGAATGTTAGGAAAAGAATCAGGAAGCATAAAGTCGGTTAAAAGGAACATAGCAAGAATTTTAACCGAAATAAAAAGGAGGCAACAAATGAAATGATAAACATAGGGGACATAGTGTCGGTAAAGGGAAAGAAAATAAAAGGTTACGTTATATACGAAACAAAAAACACGCTCTACATTAAAACAAAAGATGCAATAAAGATTGTTCCCAAAAAGGGGAATTACTTTATAAGCAATAAAAAAATTTACGTTGGAGAGGATTTGGTAGGCAGAATATGGGAGAGGTTAGATCCAAAATGATGCAGGGTATAAATTTAAAGATAGCTCAGCCAACATCAAAATGTCAGGATCCGTTGTGCCCGTACCATGGCCACCTTAAGATAAGGGGTAAGGTAAGGGTAGGAAAAGTTGTAAGCTATAAAATGAAAAAAGCTGCAGTTGTAGAGATAGAGTATTTCTTTTACGTTCCAAAGTATATGAGGTATGAGAGAAGAAGAGGAAAAATACACGCGCGCGTTCCACCTTGTGTTGAAATTAAAGAAGGAAGCACCGTTGCAATAGCAGAAACAAGGCCTCTTGGAAAAAACATAGCGCATGTAGTTCTTGGAGAGGTGAAAAGAGGTGCCTGAAAAGACTAGAGCGGTTTCAGCAAAAGGCGTGCAAGAATATAAACCATATATAACAAAATCAATACCTGTACCCGCAATTATTAATTGCGCAGACAACACGGGCGCAAAAAAGCTAAAACTCATACAAGTAATAGGTTATAAGGGAAGATTAAGAAGGATACCAGCCGCTTCTGTGGGCGATGAAGTTGTTGTGGTAGTTAAGGTAGGCACACCTGAGGTCAGAAAACAAATATTTCATGCCGTAATAGTCAGACAGAAGTATCCAGTAAGAAGGTTAAGCGGAGACAGAATCAGTTTTGAAGATAACGCAGCTGTACTTATAACTCCAGAGGGGGAGTTAAAGGGAACAGAAATAAGAGGTCCAGTTGCTATGGAGGCTGCTGAAAGATGGCCAAGAATAGCAAACATAGCGTACTCAATAGTGTGATGTTAAAATGAAGATTAAAGAAATTTTAAAGAATGCTGACTGGCGTTACAAGAATAAAGTGCTAATGGCGATGCTATCAGAAGAATTGAGAAAAAAGTACGGAGTAAGGACAATGAGGGTAAGGGTTGGAGATACAGTAAAAGTAATGAGGGGAGATTACAAAGGTGTACAGGGTAAAGTGACTGAAGTGTTTCCTGATTTGGGAAGGATAGCAATAGAAGGACTAATGAGAAAGAAGGTTAACGGACAAGAAGTACCAGTAAAAATTCATCCCTCTAAAGTGATGATCGTTGAGCTTAACCTTGAAGATAAAAAAAGAAAAGAGAAGCTTGAAAGAAAATCTGAAGAACAGGTGAATAAAGTTGGCTAAGAAAGGCGGTTCAACTGTTAGAAAAAGAGAGGTTTTACCTGCGTTTTATAAGACTCCAAAGAAAAGGTACGTTTTTGCTACGAACGTAAAGCCAGGACCGCATCCAAAATGGCTTTCTTATGACCCAGTAACTTTGTTAAGGGATGTACTTGGCTACGCGAGAACTGCATGGGAAGTGAAAAAAGGCTTGAAGATGGGGATGTTAATAGTAAATAATAAGACAGTTAAGGATCATCAGTTTCCCATAGGCCTTTTTGACGTAATAAACATAAAAGGTACGGAAATTTATTATAGGCTTGTTCCTTCAAACGGCAAAGAGCTCTATCCTATACAGATAGATAAACAGGAAAAAGATCTTAAAATAATAAGGGTTGTAAAGAAGGTTAAAGTAAAAAGCGGAAAAGTGCAATACGTTGGGCATGACTCTAGCAGCTACGTCCTTGACGATGAGAGTATAAAAATTGGAGACTCATTGTTAGTAAACCTTGCAGAAAATAAGGTAATTGACGTGTTTAAGTTAGAAAAAGGAAACATGGGGCTTGTTTACAGAGGTAGAAGGGTTGGATTACTTGGGAAAATAGATAATATTGTACCTAGCACATTTAGCAGAGTATCTACTGTAAGGCTAATAAAAGGAGATGAAGCAGTTACAGTTATAAAGGATTACGTTGTTGTGGTCGGTAAAGAAAAGCCGGCAATAAAGCTAGGTGTTGAACAATGATGGAACAGCCCAAAGAATCTAATTTGATGAAGAGAATATACATAGATAAAGTAATACTACATATAGGAGTAGGGCAGGCTGGAGAAAAGTTAGAGAAAGCAAAAAAAGTGTTGCAAGAAATAACTGGACAGGAACCTTCTGAAAGAAGAGCAAAAAAGACCATAAGGGATTTTGGTATACATAGAGGTGAAAAAATAGCGGTTATGGTAACGCTAAGGAAGAAAAAAGCCTTGGAAATTTTGCAAAAAGTTCTTGCAGCAAGGGGTAACTCTGTGCCTTTATCTTCAGTTGATGAAGCAGGGAACCTTGCATTTGGAATAAAAGAGCACATAGACATCCCAGGCATAAAATACAACCCTGAAATTGGTATATTTGGATTAGACGTAATAGTAAACCTAGCAAGGCCCGGTTATAGAGTTCAAAGACGGAAAAGGTGCAGATCCAGCATAGGTAAGGAACACAGGATAACAAAAGAAGAAGCAATAGAGTTTTATAGGAGTATAGGGGTGAATTTGGTATAATGGGCAAGTATATTTTTGGAAAAATCCGAAGCGGTAAACCCAGAAGGTACGGTAAAGGGTCTAGAGCTTGTATTAGGTGCGGCCAGTACGGACCTGTAATTCAAAAATACGGTCTGATGTTGTGCAGGGAGTGCTTTAGAGAGGTCGCACCACAGTTAGGGTTTAAAAAGTATAATTAGGTGAGAAAATTGCCAGCAAAAGACCTTGTCGCAAACCTTTTTAGCACAATACGCGAGAACGAGAAAAGAAACAAAAGAGAATGTTATGTAATGCCAGCTTCAAAGCTTTTGATGAATATGTTAAAAGTCATGCAAAGGTATGGTTACATAGGAGAATTTGAGCTTATAGATGACAGGATAATGCCTAAGCTTAAGGTACAGCTTTTGGGAAGAATAAACAATTGCGGAGCTATCAAACCAAGGTATCCTGTAAAGTGGGACCAGTTCGCAAGTTGGGAAAGAAAGTACCTGCCGGCTGTTGGTATGGGAATATTGATAGTTTCAACAAACCAGGGCATAATGAGCCATGTTGAGGCTCAAGAAAAGAAGATAGGAGGTAGGTTGTTGGGTTATGTCTACTGAAGCCGTTAAACAGGTTTTTTATTCAGAGGAAATTCCTATACCAAAAGATGTGAGCGTAAAATTAGAAAATAAAACGTTAAAAGTAAAAGGGCCGAAAGGAGAATGTGAAAAAGATTTTTCAAAGATGAAGGTTAATATTGAAGTACATGAAGACAAAATCATAGTTTCCAGCGTAAAAAAGAGGAAAGATTATTATGCCGTTGCACGAGCAGTTGTGAAACACATAAAAAATTTAATTGAGGGCGTTCAGAAAAATTATGTGTATAAGCTAAAAATAGTTTATTCTCACTTTCCGATTCAGGTAAAAGTTGAGAAAGATAGAGTAAGGATTGATAATTTTATAGGAGAAAGATACCCTCGTTTTGCAAAGATAGTTGGTACCAATACAAAAGTTTCTGTTGAAGGTGATGATATAATAGTTGAAGGACCATGTAAAGAAGCTGTTGGACAAACAGCCGGAAATATAGAGAACGCAACAAGAATAAAAAATAAAGACCCAAGGGTCTTTTTAGATGGGGTGTACATTTATGAAAGATCCTAATAAAAAGATACCAGAATTTAAAAGAGGGGAGAGCTGGAGGTATAAGAGAATAAAGCAAAACTGGAGGAAGCCAAAAGGCATAGACAACAAGATGAGGCTGCAGCTTAAAGGATGGCCACCTATAGTTAAGATAGGCTACAGGAAATCTAAAAAAGTCAGAGGTTTGCATCCATCAGGTTTGGTTGAAATTTTGGTCTACAGCATAAAAGATTTGGAACATTTAAATCCGTCTATGCATGCAGTAAGAATTTCAGGAAGATTGGGGTTAAAGAAAAAGCTTGAAATACTAAAGGAAGCCAGAAAAAGAGGGTTAAGAGTACTTAACGCGCCATCAGAGGTGAAGCCTTAAAATGAACCTTGAAAAGAAAAAAGAAATAGTTGCAAGGATGCTTGGCGTTGGAAAAGGCAGGATTAAATTTAACCAGGATAGGATTACAGATATTGAAGACGCAGTAACAAAGCAGGAACTCAGAGCTCTAATAAAAGATGGTGCAATATCGATTTTACCAGTTAAAGGGCAGACAACGAAAAAGAAAGTAAAAAGAAGAGGCTACGGAAGCAGGAAAGGTAAAAAGACAGCAAGAATGGGTAAAAAAGAGAGATGGGTAAGACAAGTTAGGGCTTTAAGGAAATATTTGAAAGCAGTCAAAGGGCAGATAACGAAGGAGAAATATTGGGAAGCTTACAGAAAGATTAAAGGAGGTGAAATCAGAACTGTTGCGAGGCTTAAGGAGTATTTGGGTGGTAAGCTATGATGTTTAAAAGAAGGTTGCAGTTTAAAACTAATTATAAGAGAAGAAAAAAGGCCTTACTTTCCAGGTTACCGCTGGTTTACATGTTCAAATCGAACAAGAATATTTGGGCGCAGGTAATCAAACCTAAAAAAGAAGGAGATATAACAGTTGTTCAGGCTAATTCTAAAGAGCTTGAAAAATTGGGCTGGAAATTTAGCAGAAAAAATTATCCGGCGGCATACCTGGTTGGCCTTTTGCTGGGAAAAAGGGCTGTTGCAAATGGTATAGAAGAAGCGATATATTATTCAGGGGTTAAAAGTTTTATAGCAAAATCAAAAGCAGCTGCTTTCCTCAAAGGTGTAACAGATGCAGGTTTAAAGGTTAGGGTTGGTGAAGGAATCTTTCCAGATGAAAGTATAATAAAAGGTGAGCAGATAGTTGATTATGCAAAAAAACTTTTGGAAAGTGGGTATTCAGGTCCTCAGTTTATGAGAGTTATGAAAGATATAGAAAATCTTCCTGAAGTTTTTGAAAACATAAAGAAAAAAATAATGGAGGGAGAAATCAAATGAGCGAACAAGCCCAACCGCCAGAAACTCAAGAACAAGTAAAAGAATGGGTACCAAAAACAACTTTAGGACAGCTAGTTAAAGAAGGGAAGATAACTAATTTAAAGGAAATCTTTGAGCTTGGGTATAAAATAAAAGAACCAGAAATAGTTCAGACGCTGCTTCCCAATTTAAAAACCTTGTTAGTTGGCGTAAGAGTAGTTCAAAAGCAGACAGACGCAGGAGAAAAGACAAGGTTCAGAGCATTAGTAGCGGTGGGGGACCAAAGCGGATGGTTTGGGGTTGGACATGCTAAGTCCATGAATACGAGGACAGCGGTAGATAAAGCTATAAGAAATGCCCTTCTTAGCATAATACCTGTACCGCTTGGATGCGGAAGCTGGGAATGCAGGTGTGGTCAGCCACATTCTGTACCTTATGTATTAAAAGGTAAAACAGGAAGCGTCAGGATTATAATATATCCTGCTCCCAGAGGTCTGGGCATAGTAGCTGCTCCTCACATTAAAAACATAATAAGCTTGGCAGGAATAAAAGATGCTTGGACAAAGACATTCGGAAGGACTTCAACCGATATCTCTATGGTTTTTGCAATTTATGACGCATTTAAAAACGCTTCAAAGGTGATAACTTTATGAGCCTTTTAATAGCTATAAGAATAAAAGGTACAATAAATGTAAGAGAAGATGTTAAAAGAACTTTGGAGATGCTACATCTAAAAAGAAAGTTCAACGCAACAGTACTTAGGGATTCCCCAGCAGTCAGAGGTATGCTCCAAAAAGCCAAAGATTATGTGGTCTGGCAGGAACTACCTTTTGAAAAAGCAGTAGAACTATTTCAGAAAAGGGGAAGGGTTAGCAAGAGGCGTCGCCTTACTTTAGAATATCTAAATTCAAAGGGCATAAACAGCTTTGAAACTCTGGTTAAACTCTATGATGAAGGTAAAATAAAGCTAAAGCTTATTGGCGTAAAACCTTATTTTGGCCTTCCGCCTCCAAAGAAAGGCATACCGAGACGCAAATATACTGCGCTTGAGCTATTAGAGAGGATGATGCAAAATGGCAACTAGAAAAAGAAAAGTAAGAAAGCTCAGAGGTTCAAGAACTATGGGCTGGGGACAGGTAGGACAGCACAGGAAGTCAGGAGGACATGGAGGTACAGGAAACGCTGGGCTTCACAAGCACAAATGGAGCTGGGTACTTGTACATGATCCAGAACACTTTGGAAAAGATGGATTCCACAATCCAACAGGAAAGAAGATCAAAAAATGGATTAACATAGAAGAAATAAACTACTTGCTCGAAAAATATCAACCTAAAACTACAAGAGATGGTTTACCGGTCATCGATTTAAGGGAATTAAAGATACAGAAGGTTTTGGGAAGAGGGAATCTGGAAAAACCTGTATATGTGATAGCTGAAAGCTGGACTAAAAAAGCTGAAGAAGCTATAGTTAAAGCCGGCGGAAAAATATCAGTTAATTAAAAATGAATATAAGAGACGCTTTCTTTAAAATTTCATCTGTTTTACCAGAGGTACCTAAGCCTAAACAGAAACCTAGCTTAACTGAAAGGTTAATCTGGACGTTACTTGCTGTTGTGCTATATATGCTTATGGCTCAGATTCCACTCTATGGAGTAGTAAAATCTTCAACTTCACTTCTCTTTTTTTATCAGATAATTTTTGCGGCCAACATAGGAACTTTGATGACACTCGGCATAGGCCCGATAGTAACTGCTGGGCTTATTGCGCAGGTCCTTATAGGCTCTGATTTGATTCATCTGGATTTAACAAATCCAGAAGATCAAAAGTTTTTTGCATCTATAACAAAGATACTTACTTTTGTGTTTATCATTGCTGAAAGCGTTTTTTATGTATTGAGCGGCGTTGTAGGGACAATTTTAAGCCCCTATGCAACTGTTATCGTAATATTTCAGCTTATAATAGCCACTTCAATAGTTTTCCTGTTGGATCAGATGCTGCAAAAAGGATGGGGGATAGGGAGCGGTATAAGCCTGTTTATACTTGCCGGCATATCGTTACAGATAATGCTTGACCTGTTTAGTCCTATACCAGTTAACGGTAAGTACTTTGGCTATATACCATATGCAATAAACGAAACTATACACAGAGCTTACATAAATGTGGTTAACAGGCCGGCTAATTTTCCTAACCTTATAGGTTTGATAAGCACCATTCTTTTTGCTCTTCTTATACTTTACCTTGAAGGCGTAAGGATTGAAATACCTATATCTTCTTCAAAATTTAAGGGCTTTTCAACTACATACCCGATTAAGTTGCTTTATGTTTCTAACATACCAGTTATCCTTGTTGCTGCGCTTATTGCAGATTTTCAGTTCTTCTTTGCAATGCTTGCAAAAAATCCAGCAATATACAACCACATAACTTGGCTTGGAACAGTTCAAAACGGAACTTTTACCGGAGGTTTGCTTTATTATTTAACCACTCCACCGCCAGTTCCCCTTGCTTTCCACCACCCGGTTCAGGTAATAACCTACTCGCTCTTCGTAATCGTTCTTAGCGTGGTATTTGCAAAGCTGTGGGTTGATGTAAGTGGCATGTCTGCAGAAAAAGCAGCTGAAACAATAATTTCTTCTGACCTCCAGATACCAGGATTCAGAACCACAAGGACTACTATAGGCAATCTTCTTAACAGGTATATTCCTGTAGTAACTCTGTTCAGCGGCCTGCTTATAGGCATAATAGCAGCGGCTAGCACTCTTTTGAACGTTTATGGCACAGGAATAGGATTGTTGCTAGTTATAGACATATCTATCAGCTATTACCAGATGCTGGCTCAAGAGCAACTTATCTCAACAGTTCCAGGGCTTGGTGGGCTGTTTGAGTAAGCTCGCTATAATCGGTGGAATAGCTGGCGTTGGGAAAACAACCGTTCTGAACATATTTTATGAAAAGTTAAAGGCAAAGAACGTTGACTTTGAAACATTTGTTTACGGAACGTTAATGCTCGAGGAAGCTCAAAAAATTGGAGTTAAGGACAGGGACAAAATGAGGAATCTGCCTTACGAAAAGCAGTTTGAGCTTCAGAAATTAGCGGCAAAGAGGATAGCTTCTTCAAAATCTTCTCTGAAAGTTGTTGACACGCACTTTCACATACCTACGCCTTTCGGATACTTGCCTGGAATACCCATGCACGTTGCGAAAATACTCAAGCCAACTCACCTTTTCCTCATAACAGCTCCAGCTGAAATTATAATAAAGAGGAGGTTGAACGACCCTACAAGGAAGAGGGAAATAATACCATTGGAAAAGGTTGAAGAGGAGATAGAATATTCAAGGATGTACATGATATCGTTATCAAACATTACAGGTGCGCTTGCTTCTGAAGTTGTAAATGAAGAGGGAAAGCCTGAAGCAACAGCAGAAGAGCTTATAAAAAGGCTTGAGCTGTAAAAATTAGCCTTTAACTTCATGGGGTTAAGGAGCAAAATCCCCTTCCGTGAGCTTTAGATAGCCCCTTAAAATAGGTTTTTATATAAAGAAAAACATTAAATTGCTAGTGACAACTTGGAGAAGAATTTAAAGATCAGGGAGAAGAGGAAACAAACCTTAATTAGAAAAAGGACTCAATAGGCAAAAACTTTCGAGCTGAAATTTGATAAGAGTAAGATCTCAAAAACCAAGCTTGCTATCCTTAACCGCCTCTTTCTTGAAGCTAAATGGTCCACTAATTACATCATAGCAAACGGAATACTTAACTTCAAACCTCATGCGGACTACAAGGTAAAAACGGTTCATGTCAAGGTATGCAATACGTTTGAGGAAAGGGAAATTCAAGTGCTTTCATCTCAGATGAAATAAGCCCTGATAAAAAGGCTTCAGGGCAACATACATTGGAAAAACATATGGGATGATAAAAGCGAGCCCAATTAGCCGGTCGACCCCCTGTTTTTTGATTAGGCAACTGACAAATTTTTAGGCAAATTTTTGCATGAAACGAACCCGGTCGACCCATGCGTGACACCTTGC
>Ga0081473_129613_pt1 | contig 70792 bp, 64 predicted proteins | sample CisSprmetagenome_FD_70977 | JGI IMG/M metagenome (GOLD analysis project Ga0081473, IMG submission 70977) | Hypoxic/sulfidic aquatic microbial communities from Cistern Spring, Yellowstone National Park, USA v2 (version 2) | ecosystem: Environmental > Aquatic > Thermal springs > Hot (42-90C) >...
GAGGAGGGAGCTCAACAGCGTGCTGGCGTCCTACTCGCAGAGGCGCGACGTATACGAGAGGCTCAGGCCCCTCCTGGAGGTGGACCTGAAGAGGGCGGAGGGGCTGGCCGAGGCGAGGAGCGGCGAGCTCTCCAAGTTCGGAGGCGCCAGCATGGGCACGAAGGCCTACGCCGCCCTTCTCTCCATCGCCAGGGGCGGGATATACGGACACGCGGCGATGCTGCTCGCGGGCGAGGGCGCTCTGGCCGATCTGGTGGTTTCGACGCCGAGGGGCGCCTACAACAAGGCCAGTGACATCGCCGGCAACCGCGGCGAGGCGGTGGATCCATCCCGCTCGCCTAAGGGGGCCGCGGGCTGGGAGGACAGGGCTGCGTCCGCGCTCCTCCGCTACCTCCTGGGCGGAGCCGTCGATGAGGACCTCAGGTTCAGGCGCGTCGGGGAGGGCTTCGAGGTGTTCAGAACCTACGGCGGAGTCGAGACCCGCGTCGATGAGCTGAAGGTAGGGAAGGTGGCCCGCTCCGAGGCCGGCGAGGAGGAGTCGAGGCGCTTCGTGGAGGAGGCTAAGGGGATGGCGCCAGACCTCTCGGGGATTGACACGGCGCCGCAGTGCCTGGAGTGGCGCGCCACGGACGTGTCGTCCTCCGGAGGGCGGATAGTGGCCAGCACCGCCCATCCTTGGCAGCTGGCCTGGTACATAGCCCTCCTCGGCGAGCCGGAGTCGAGCAAGGGCGGGGCCAACGTCACCAGGAAGGGCCGCAGGCCCAACGTCACTGCGTACTGGCCCCGCGGGAGGGAGGACCGGATCCTGAGGGAGAGCAGATGGCTTGAGTCGGTGCTGGGCCGCCGCGTGGAGGGCTGGCGGGAGCTGGTGGACTCGATAGGCTGGAGCCGGGTCCTTGAGAGGGTCGGGGAGCTGGCCGGCTCGATCAAGCCCTGGATAGGCCCCGAGGAGGCGGAGGACGCCGAGAGGGAGGGGCTGATGAGGAGGATGCTCGGCGAGCTTGCCCTCTTCGCCCACTTCGCCGAGGCGAGGAAGGGGTTAGACGACGGCAGGTGGAGGGAGGAGAGGGCCGAGAGGCTGTCGAGGGCCGTGGAGGCCCTGAGCGGCGGGAGGATAAGGGGCGAGTACGCAGATAGACTGGCCGATCTGATTATCCGCTACACCGAGGGGAATAAGAAAGATGCAGAGAAGCGCATCGAAAACCTAGCTAAGGAGCTGGCCGGCGTCCTCAAGGAGGATGTGGGGAGGGTTAGGGGAGAGGTCTGGGGCGTCGTGGACTTCGCCCTAAACGATATGCGCTGCTTGGCGAGGGACTGCGCCGGCGACAAGATAGCCAGGAAGTTCGCCGCCCCAGCCCTTGAGCTGATCATGCTGGACAAGGCGCTTGAGGGCAAGTTCGACAGAGAGGAGGCCCTGCTGTGGTTCGGCGAGATGTATGCGACGGCGATAGCGGGGGACGGCACGGTGGGGCCGAGGGAGGTCGTGCTGGCCTTCGGGGGAGGACTGGGCGGAGGGGCTACGCTCCTGCGCCTCGCCGCGTTGCGGTCGCTCAACCAGCTCCTGCCCGGCGATCTGAAGTTCGGCGTGCGGACGTACATAAAGGAGGGCAGATATTACTACATAGCCGCCACCGGCGACGATGCCGCCAGGCTCATGCGCATTCTTGCGGTGGCGGCGCCCTCCGCCGGCGGAGGGTACTTAAGCCCCAAGTTCGATAAGTTCGTGGAGAAGGCCCAAGTGAGGGTGCGGTCCGGCGAGGGGAGCATAAGGAGGACTCCAAAAGGCCTCGTCGCCGCTGGTTTGGTCATATCGGAGGGCGACATCAAGGTGAAATACAACGTCTATCTCCGCAGAGATGCGATCGTGCTCCAATTCCAATCGTCGGACCGGGGCCGCGCCGAGCTCGCGGCGCGCTTGCTAAGGCTTGCTGGAGTCAGCGTGGAGGTGAAGAGGGTTAGCGAAAGAGGCGTGTGGCAAGTCTGGGCCGCTACAGACATGCTTGCGGTCAGCCGTGAGGAGCTTAGAAAAGCCATCGCCGACATTGTCAAGGCGGCCGCCGAGAGCGGCTGGGTGGATGCGGACAAGGCGGAACGCTGGCTCGACAAGCTGGAGAAGGGACGCGCGGCGAGGGAGGGCTGGCCCAAGTACTACGTGGGGCTTGACCATAGCGGCGCACTTGAGGTCAAATATCAGCCCACAAACCCCAGCAACATGGAGCGGGAGGTCCAGCGGCTTAAGGCGATGGGCCTCGAGGAGGGCCGCCACTTCACGGTGAAGATGCCGGAGGGCGGGAAGGCGGAGTATGTAAGGGTCCTCAGGGAGGGCCTTGAGCGCGCCGCGTGGCTTTCAGTCCACGGCGAGGGGGAGCGGCAGAGGCTTGCGGCGGAGTTCGTAGACCTCATATTGGAGAGGGCCAGGAAGAAGGGCGGCGCCGTCTACGAGAAGGCCCTGGAGATCGTGAGGAGGGGCAAGGCTGTGGGCTCCTTGAGACTTGCGGACGTTAGGGGGGCTGAGGTCTTCGTCGGGGGCAGGAGGCACGTGGTGGACGTCCTCGGCGGAGGGGCCGAGTTCGGGAAGGGGAGGAGCGGCAAGACCCTCTTGAGGATTACCATAACAGCCGAGGTGGACGGCGTCAAGAGCGACTATGAGGTAGCCTTCGGCAGATATGGGGCCAAAAACGAGGCTAGGGGCTTCGCCGCGGCGAGAGCCAACGCGCCGGGAGGCAAGGAGGCAGACGCCGAGAGGTTCGCCGCATTGGTGGAGGCCCTTACGGGCGAGGAGCCGAGGATATACCGCAGGAGTGACGGCAAGATAGATATCGTGTGCGGCAGGGAGCATCTAGACGGCTTCGCCCGCTACGCCGAGCTGGCAGAGGCCATAGAGAAATGGCTGGAGGAGACGGGCCGCCGATAGGCCTGTGGGGGCTTGCGCAGTAGATCTACAGAAGGACGTACAGCGAGTTAGCTGAGACCACGGGCGTGGAGGAGTTTCGAAACGCCGCCAAGTGGGTCTGGCGAGGAGCAGTGATCTCTTTCTTCCTCGTAGGCGCCCCCTCATATCGGCAGGTAAAGCATATGTCATCTTAGGCACAACACGCTGAGAAGGAGCAGTAGTAGCAAGCCCATGCGTGGCGCGTAACACTATGCGTCTTCGGCTCGGCGGTTAATGTTTTAATAAGATCGGCATCGGGGGTGTTATGAGCGAGTTGCCGCGCGGCGCCTCTATGGACTTCCGCCAGATAGAGGAGAAGTGGCAGAGGCGCTGGGCCGAGGCCCGCGTCTTCGAGCCGTCGCCGGAGCCCGGCAGGCCCAAGTTCTTCATAACCGCGGCCTATCCCTACCCCAACGGCGCCATCCACATCGGGCACGGCCGCACGTACCTGATCGCCGACATAATGGCGCGTTACCACCGCCACAGGGGCTACAACGTCCTCTTCCCCATGGGGTTCCACTACACCGGCACGCCCATACTGACGGTGGCGGAGTCCATAGCGGCCGGCGACGTCCACGCCATGGAGGACTTCAAGGCCATCTACGACGTGCCCGAGGAGGAGCTGAGGAAGATGGGGGACCCCCTCTATCTGGCCAACTACTTCAGGGAGCTGTCCAAACAGTACATGAAGAAGATCGGCTTCTCCATAGACTGGACCCGGGAGTTCACCACGATAGATCCCGAGTACCAGCAGTTCATCAGGTGGCAGTTCAAGAAGCTGTACGACAAGGGCCTTCTCGTCAAGGGCAGACATCCCGTGGGCTGGTGCCCCAAGCACCAGATGCCGGTGGGCGCCCACGACACCAAGGACGACAAGGAGCCCGATATAGGCGAATGGGCCTTGATCTATTTCGAGGGGGAGGACGGGCTGATATACCCCACGGCGACCCTCAGGCCGGAGACCGTGCTGGGCGTCACCAACCTCTGGATCAACCCCGAGGGGGACTACGCCGTGGCTGAGGTCGACGGGCGGAAGATGGTGTTGAGCCTCGACGCCGCCTTCAAGCTGTCGTTCCAGAGGAAGGTCAAGACCGTCGAGAGGACCAAGGGCTCCTCGTTCGTCGGGCGGAGGGTCAGGAACCCCGTCACGGGCGAGCTCGTGCCGATATATCCCGCCCCCTTCGTCGACGTCAAGACGGGCACGGGCGTGGTGATGTCCGTGCCGGCCCACGCCCCCTACGACTACGCCGCGCTGCGGGATCTAGGCGAGGTGAAGCTCATACCGCTCATATCGGTGGAGGGATACGGCGAATATCCCGCCAAGGAGGTGGTGGAGAGGATGGGCATAAGGGACCAGAGGGACGCGAGGCTGGAGGACGCCACCAAGGAGGTCTACATGGCCGAGTTCAGCAGGGGCTACATGAGGCAGGACGTGGCGGATAGAGTGGGCCTCCACCTGCCGGAGCCCGCGCGCTCTCTGCTCAGAGGCTTCTTCGCCGCGTTTATCGCGGGCAGGCCCGTGAGGGAGGCCAGAGATAGGATAAGGGCGTGGATGGAGGCGGCGGGGATAGGCGGCGGCATGTACGAGATCATGAACAAGCCGGTGTACTGCAGATGCGGCACCGAGATAGTGGTCAAGGTCCTGGAGGACCAGTGGTTCCTCAACTACGGAGATCCCAACTGGAAGAGGGCCACCAAGGAGCTGCTCGCCTCGATGAGGATAGTGCCCGACGAGGCGCGGCCCCAGTTCGAGGCCACCATAGACTGGCTCGACAAGAGGGCGTGCGCGAGGACGAGGGGGTTGGGCACGCCGCTGCCCTGGGACCCGACGTGGATCATCGAGAGCCTCAGCGACTCCACCATATATATGGCGTACTACACGGTCATAAGGAGGATCAGAGAGCTCGGCCTCAAGCCCGAGCAGCTGACCGAGGCGTTCTGGGACTACGTCTTCCTGGGGAGGGGCGACGCGGCCGAGGTGGCCAGGGCAATAGGCGCCGACGAGAAGGCGCTGAGGGCCGTGAGGGAGGAGTTCTCCTACTGGTACCCGCTGGACTTGAGGAACTCCGGCAAGGACTTGATACCCAACCACCTCACCTTCTTCCTCTTCAACCACGCCGCCATATTCCCCAGGGAGCTGTGGCCGAGGGGCATAGTGGCCAACGGCTGGGTCCTGGTCGAGGGCGAGAAGATGTCGAAGTCGAAGAGGAACGTCCTGGCGTTGGGCAAGGCCGTGGATCAATTCGGCGCCGACCCCCTGAGGGCGACTCTGGCCACCTCGGCCGAGGTGGATCAAGACCTCGACTTCAGGTCGAGCGCGGCCAGGTCGGTCGCGAAGCACCTTGAGGATATCTACAACCTGGTGGTCTCGACGGCCGAGAGGGCGGCTCGGGACGGCGAGGGCCTCCCCGAGATGTGGCTGAGGTCCGAGGCGGCGTCGCTCATGGAGAAGGCCGCCAGGGCGCTGGACCAAGTGTCCGTAAGGCAGGCGGCGGTGTACGTGCTCTACGACATGAGGAGAGCCCTGGAGAGGTATCTGGAGATGGTGGACGTCCCCAGCCGCGCCGTCCTGGAGGTCCTCAAGGCGTGGGCCGTGGCCATGGAGCCCTTCGTCCCCCACCTGGCCGAGGAGCTGTGGGAGAGGCTGGGGGAGAGGCCCTTCGCGGCGAAGGCCCCGTGGCCGAGGCTCGCTGCGGATAGGAGGACCTTGCTGGCGGTGCGCTACGCCGACCGCCTCGTCGAGGATATCGCGGGCCTCAGGGAGCTGAGGAAGGACGCCAAACGTGCCGTGATATATGTCAACAACAACTTCGCCTGGATCAAGGCGGCCGTCAAGGCGAGAGACGTCAGAGAGCTGATATCGGCTGGAGTCCCCGGCGAGGTCGCCAAGAGGCTTTTCGACGTGGCCAGACAGATGGACGACGACCTAAAGGCCCTGATAGAGGAGGTGGAGGACTTCGACGAATACTCGGCTCTGGCGGAGCTCAAGACCTTCCTGTCGAGAGAGCTGGGCATGGAGGTGGATATCTATAGGGCCGACGACGGGAAGGCGCCCGACCTCGGCGGGAAGAGACGCGCCGCCCTGCCGCTGAGGGCCGGGGTATATCTGGAGTGACGGAGATCCGAGGAGAGCCGCCGCGGCCCCTTAGGCGCGGCGGGCCACAGCGGCGTCCCCGAGCCGGCAGGCCCGCGGGATCCGTCTGAGGGCCTCCTGAGGGGAGTGGGCCGGGGGAGCTGATAAATAGGTGCGTCCAATACCTCTAGGCCTCCGGCGTGAGGCCCCGAGAGGCGGCGTCCGCCTCGATGAAACGGCCTCCTCCAGGGGGCCTACAGATCCGCCTCCCCCGCTCGACGGCTTGATCCGCCGGCTTGAGGCTCAGCCGGCTGCGCTAGAGCCTCGGCCTGTTGCGCCTTAGGGAGAGGGCGCTCTTGAGGCCGGCGGCTACGGCCGACTTGATTCCGCCGTATCTATACGCGTCCAGCACGGCGGCCCAGTCCAGCCGCAGCGCGGCTACGGTCAAGGCGAGGGTCAACGCCGATATCGAGACGGCGTAGGCCCAGGTCGCGGCGTCCCCGGCCAGAAGCTTGGCGGCTCTATACGTGGCCAGGGCGTAGGCCAGGTGGGTCGCCGCCCACAGAGCCTTGGCCGGGATCAAGACCGCTGCGAGTCTCCTGGTGCTGTAGCCCCCGGCCCCGAGGAGCAGATACACCTCGTCGTCGGGCAGCGGAGATGCGGCGATCGCGAAGACGGCGAGGTCCAGCTTATCTCCGGGCACCATCTCCAGCAGCTTCTTGAACGCCTCTCTGCTCCTGGCCGGCATCAGCGCCCTCAGCGAACTCCCGAACCTCAACACCACCAGCTTGCCCAGCACGGCCCCTAGGGCGGACAGCGCGACGGACAGATAAAGGCCCAGGGGATCTTCGGCGTGCCTCGCCACGTATGCCGCCAGAGGCAAGACGTTGGGTATGGGGTTGAAGGGGATGCTCTGCATCGCCAGAGTGGCGAAGAAAAGCCAGAGGGGCGTGCGCCTCAGCAGCCTCAACAGCTCGACGCCGAGCAGAGAGGGGATCATAGATCTATTATAAGTTATTATTTATGAAGTTTGGAGACAGAGCGGCCCTCGCCGCGGGCGGCGCCGAGTTCGCCGCGCCTTTGCTGAGGGCGTTGGAGCGTCTAGATGTATACAGGCCCAGGGCCCGCGGCGCCTCGAGACGGCCCTCTAGGCCCGACGGAGCAGATGGCTCCCGTCGCAGTACGTGCCGGGGGTATTGAGGTCGAAGAACTCCTCCCTGCATATGTCGAACTGTAGCCCCCTCGCCTCGGCCATCCCCTTGACGAGCTCCAAAACCCGCCTTCTGTACTCGGCGGGGGCGTACCTCTGGCCGTGCAGATAGGCTCCGCGGGCCCAGTAGAGCTCCCTCAGCCTGTCGGCGACCTCGGGGAAGGCCTTGACCAGCCGGGCGAAGTTGTCGGGCTTCGCCTTGTACGTGCTGGCCACGAGTTGCCTGGCCCCGGCGTCGGCCGCGGCGTCCACCACCGCCGAGAGAGACCCGGCGGAATCGTTGACGTACGGCACTATGGGGTCCAGCCTCACGCCGACGGGCACCCCCGCCTCGGCCAGCCTCCTCGCCGCCTCCAGCCGCGCGGAGGGTCTCGGCGCATGCGGCTCCAGCCTCTCGGCGACTGCCCCGTCTAAGGTCGTCACGGTTATCTGGACTACGGCCCTCCCTGGGTATTTCGCCAATATGTCGATGTCCCGGAGGACCAGGGGGGACTTCGTGACTATCAAGACCCTGTGGCCCGCCTCGAGTATCAGCGAGAGGACTCGGCGGGTGAGCCGGAGCTCGGCCTCGGGGGGAGTGTAGGGGTCGGAGGAATTGGAGAGCGAGATGACCGAGCCCGGCGGCAGCTTCCCTAGATCTCTCCTGACCTTCTCCAGGAGGTCCTCCTTGGGCCTGGGCTGGAACGCCCTCGGTATATAGCTCGATATATAGCAGTAGGTGCAGGAATGGCCGCAGCCGGTGTAGGGGTTGAGGCCGTATTTTGGCGGACAGGGACAGAGGGGGTTCCTCCAGGGGTCGAACGGCGCTATCGCCGGCACGTCGGCAGACGCGTCGCGGGTTAAAAGCTAAACGGGGAAACCATATTTATATCTTCCGGAAGATCTCCATGAGGACCGGCATAGGCCCGATCGACGAGCAGCTGCCGCCCGAGGGGCTTCCGCCTGGATATTTCGTGCTTCTGGAGGGGCCTCTCGGCGTCGGGAAGACCTTCTTCGCCTACTGCTTCGTGGCATCTGCCGCCAGGTCCAAGGCGCCTGTGGCCGTGTTCGCCGTGGACGCATTGCCCGAGGACGTGGCTGAGACCTTGAGGCGGAGGGGGGTTGACCCCGGGTCCGCCGTAATCGTGGACGGCTTCTACGCCCCCACCGATAGGCTCAACAAGATGAAGGGGTGGAGCAAGGCCAAGCTCGACGTCTTGGACACCAAGGCCGTTCTGGACAAGCTCGCCGAGCTGGCCGACGAGGTGAGAGGCGGGGTTGTGGTGATAGATTCCCTCAACGAGATAATCCTGAGGGCTTCTAACGTCTTCGAGCTGTTTAGAGGCTTGAAGATATTCGCCAAGTATACGGGCTCGCTCGTGGTGGGGGTCGTCCACACCGACGTTGAGGACGTGAGGAACGCTGTGGCGCTCGCCGAGCATCTGGCCGACGTCATAATACAGGCGGAGATGGACCCGGAGCTGGAGCAGATGGGCCTCTTCATAAGGAGGATGAGGGTGGCGAGGGCCAAGGGGTTGCAAGCCTCCCACGACTGGATACATGTGGACATCGCGGACGGCAAGGTGGTCGCGGTCGACGTCAAGTCGTTGCTAAGGGATCTGAACAAGAGGGTGGCGGAGCTCGGGATCAGGCTCGGCGTCTGATCTTTTTTAAGTACTCCGAGGTGGATGCATGCTGACATATAGCCTCAAGTGCGACGCGGGGAGGGCCCGGGAGGCCGTCGGCGGCGACTACGCCGTGGTGGAGCTCGGGGGGCCTGTGAGGATCGTGGAGTCGGTCGTGTCGCTCTACCTCGGCGACGTGCCCATATGTCTCTACAAATCGTGGCGCCTGACCTACACGGACCTGGCCCAGCTGGGCCTATCCAAGGCCGAGGTCTACGTCAGGGACGACAGAGCCGTCGTGAGGCTCGTCAGAGACGGCGAGCGGCTCGGGCTGAGGGAATTGATAGAGGGGAGCCCCCTAGTCGTGCACGCCATGGATATAAACGAGGGGGGCATAGCCTACAGGGTCTTCAGGCTAGGCGGATACACGGAGCTTCTGGCCAAGGGCGTCGCGTCGAGCATACAGGAGGCGTTCGTGCCCAAGAGGGGCGTCAACATCCTCGTGGCCGACATACCCATGATGCCGCAGTACGAGAGACATCTGAAGGAGCTCCTGGACATAGGCCGGGAGCACTTCGTGGAGCTGCACACCACGATGCTGTCCGACGTCTGTCCCGTATGCGGCGGGAGGATGGTCAAGAAGGGCCGCCTCGTCTACTGCCCCCGTTGCAAGGTACAGCTAAACAGGGACGTCAACGCCGCGTGGACGCTGGCCAGGAACATCATAAGGAGGCTGGGGAGGATGGAGCAGTTGGCCGAGCTGAGGGAGGTCTTCATGCTCTCCTACCCCGACGTCTGAGGATCCTCCTAGCCTCCAGAAGGCCCCGCTCGGCGTCCGCCCCGCCGCATCTAAGCCTGGCCACCTCCAGCAGGACTCCGCCCGCCGGGTCGGGCCTGGCGTAGGCCCTGGCGAAGAAGTAGAGCCCGCGCATCTTCACCACGGCGGCGCCCGGCCTGAGGACGACGCCCCTCTGTCTAAGGGCCGGGACCCTCGCCTGGGAATACCCCTCGACGGGGCCGACCGGGCCCATGGGCTCGAGGCAGAGCGAGACCTCCCTGAACTTGGCCGCGAGGAGCCGGTCTAGATTCGGCGGAAGGGGCCTCGATAGGGGGAAGCATATCGACAGATCGGCCAGGAGAGTCCCGCCGAGCCAGCCGATCGAGAGCACGCCGAGGCTGGGCAGCTCCGCGGGGCATAGAGAGGCGCCCCACTCGGCCGCTACGTCCTGGACATAGCGCCTAGCGCCTTCCAGGAGGGCCGCGAGGGGCGCCGGCTCGCTATATAGCAATGTGTAGCGAACCCTCCTCTGGGCCACCCCCTCTATATAGGCCCTTCTGACGGCCGCCGGCTCCACCAATAGGCCCAATAGAGCGCATCTTTATATACCCCTCCCCAGCCAGACCTATGCCTCGGGAGGAGGAGTGGGAAGAGGAGGAAGAGCTTTGGGAGGAGTTCGAGGAGGAGTGGGACGAGGAGGAGGAATGGTAACACAATAGCTTTTTACACATACTGCGCTTTTAAATACGGCGGATCTCGACGGGGCGAAGCGCCAGCGTTGCGCCAATCTAGACGCGGCCGAGGCCCCCGGCCCCTCATCCTTTCGCTGTCGGGCGTCTGGGCGCCGTATTTCAGTTTAGACGTCCAGCGCCGGGACGATGCGGCATGCCGGGACCATCAGGCGCAGGCCTTCTTCGCCTCCTCGACCAGCCTAGCTATATGCGGCATCCTTGCCTTGACGGAGTCGGAGTCCAGCTTCGCCTCGTGGAAGCCCCAGACGTGGAGCGCCCACGCGTGGTCCCACGCGTCGAGAAGCCAGCTGCCCAGCCTGCTCGCCGCGTCTCTAGCGGACCTGTCGAGCTCTGCGGCGGTCCAACGCCCGCGGGCCTCGACCTTCTCCACGACGTCTAGGCCGAGGCATATGGCCAAGGCCTTCACGGCCTCCTCGGCCGCCTTGTAGAGCTTCTCGCTTGCTTGCACCGGGTCTCTATCAGCCAGCGCCTTGCCCTCCTCCAGATGCCTCTCGGCCAGCTCCACGTGGGCCGCCGCCGAGGTCTTGGGATCTAGTTGCAGGGCCTTGGCGAGCACGTCGACTATCCACGACTCTACGTCCACGCCCCTTCTCCTGAGCTCGGCCAACAGCGCCTCCGGGATAGCGACTAGGGCCACGGCGTATATACCGCCTCCTCTAAAAACCTTAAGCCGATCGACCACAGGGCGTAAGCGGCTTAACATAGGGCGATGCGGACACTACTAAGCCTCAACATAGGTAGGCATAGCATCGCTGTGCTGATCGACAAATAACTATATTATTCTTGCACTTGTTGAGGACGATGGCCACAGCCCCTAGGATTCTCAGCGATGGGCGCGCGGCCCAGGAGATGGGGCGACGGCCGGCAGGAGCCTAGGCGCCTGCGTCTCGTCTACACCGCACCCCCTCCGGCGTTGTAGGGACTCGAGGCGACGCCAACGGCCGCGGCCGACAGCGACGGAGATTGCCGGCGTTGTTTCTACGGCATGACGCATTATGCCGAATCTCCGCACGGCTGGCGCCGGCCCTCAGCTATCCCTCCACGCGTCCGTGCTCGCCCTACTGTTGCTGGGCCAAGCACCCCCGATGGGCCGCCGTCGGCGGATCCTCAGCTCTGGGAGGCTCAACATCGCGCGTGCGTATGGATTTGGGTCGGCGGAAAGCAAGGCCGATGGGGACGCGGTTGCAGTGAAACGGCAGAAACGCAGCGTGCCACATAGGCCGGGCCCCAGCTACGTCGTACATATCGACGCGGCCGGCCGATGAGGGGCTGAGGAGCAGCTTCGCGCCGCAAGGACGGGCAGGAAACTGCGCCTAGGGACGAAAAGCCGCGCGGAGACCGTCTTAGCCGACCCCGTCTCGCTCTAGAGGACAGACTTCAGCGATCCACGATATCCGAGTCAAGCGGTTGGCGGGCCCGGCGGGATTTTTCGGCGGCTTCGCCTGAACCCGCGACGTCCGCCGGCTGCGCCGACTACGGCTCCGAAGGTACGGCGCCTTGCGGCCTACGGCGGCCGGCAAGCGCTCCGCCGCTCTTCCATGCTGAGCTACGGGCCCCTTTACATATATATCTAGCACTATTTAAGTGTTGCCTCCTCCACGCGCCGTCAAATGGGTCCAGCCGCCGGGGCGCGGCGTGCGGTCGTGGAGCCGCGTGGACGAGGCCGCGGCCCGCCTACGGCGTCTGTTAGAGGCCTTGAGGCCGAACGTAGAGACCCGCACCATTCTGGAGGGGCAGGCGGCCGGCATAGCCGTGAGGTACGCCGGCTCCCTACGACGGCCGAACGGTCGCGGTCTGCCTATCGGAGCATAGAGACGGAGAGCTTGAGCGCTACGTCGCAGTAGAAATACGCCTCTGGGACTGGAGATCCAGCCGAGGGGGCGCCGCGAGGCGTCCTGCGTCAAGGGCATCAGCCGACCTGGCCGGCCGAGCCTATGCAGTAGGCTCCGCCGCCCCGCCACGCGCCTCGGGAGCTCCCCTGGCCGTCATGCCGGTCCTCGGCTAAATAGCGATACGCCGTCATGCCGTCTCGGCATCGAGATGTTGCCGATTGGAATCAGCTCGCTAATACGCGTCCGTCGCTACGTCTCAGCTGGATATGGCGTGACGTTATCACAGGAGGAGCGTTTCGACTTGAAGCAGGCCGGAGCGCGTAGGTGAATTCCGGATATATAAATATGGAAAGAAAGTAAGTAAAAATGATCATAGTTCATAATACTCTTTTATAAATATATAATTATAATTAAATAAACTACTGATGTATTAAATATAATAAGATTATTTGATATAAAATAGAATAATCTTATTATATAGATATAAACCGATTAAGTATTTATAGCAACTATTATTCCTTTTCATGGGCATTCACATCGACGCGACCAGCCTCTCGGTTTTGATATCTCTGCTCCTGTTATATAGCGAGTCGAGGGTGGTGCCAATATCGCTATATAGGGTATCCAAGGAGACGGGCATCAGCATAGCCACGGCGTACAGGAAGATCGTGGAGATGACCCGCATGGGGCTTGTGCTGAGGCTGGGCAGAGGCGCCTACGCGGTGACTCCCAAGGGCGCGTTCTACGTGGCCGCCGTCGCGGTGGAGCAGGAGGCGCCCGAGCACGTCCTCAAGGCGGCTGTCAGGAAGCTTAAGGAGGACTGGGGGGTGGCGGACCTCTCCGACGAGGAGGTGGAGGCCTACGTGAGGCTCGTCCTCATAGGCTTGAGGAGGCTCGGGAGGCCCCCTCTGGGATTCTGCGCGGACGACTTCGGAAGGACCGTGCAGGTCTTGCTGCCTCCCAAGTTCGGCAACGACGTGGTGGCCGCCATAGCTCAGCACCTCTCGGTCCCTCCCGAGATGGTGAGGAAGGCCGAGAGGGTGATAGCGCGGGCCATCCTCGATTTCTTCCCCTCCGTGAGGCTACCCGACGGCTGTAGAGTCGTCCTGATGCCCCACGGCGAATACGGCGTCAGGATGACGGCGCTGGCATCCCACTGCAGGTTCCACGGCTATACGTTGAGCCTTAGGTGCGATGCCGGGAGGGCCTTGGTGGCGCAGATGATCAGACAGATTTTTCAAAAAGGCGAAAAAACGGACGGCGGCGCCTGAGGGATCCGCACGGCTTTTTTCAGCGATTGAAAGCAAGGCTTAACTTAGGGCCCGGCCCATATAGCTCATGTCAAGTCCCTGGCCTGTGAGCTGGAGCGGCTGGGGTCCCTACATGCCGCCGGGCTTCGAGACGATATGGGGCTGGAGGGTCGCCGCCGCGGTGTTCCTGACGGCGTTGGGCGCCATGACCATGCTGCTGTCGGCGTTCTACGAGGCGAGGAGGATCAGGGGCATCGCCACCCGCTACGGCATGATAGCCGGCTGGGTCTTCATAATAGCTGCGCTGGCGTTCTTCGTAATAGATCTGGGCGTCCCGTCGAGGGCTGGGATCATAATATTTATAGGGTGGCCCAACGGCAGGCTCGCCGAGTCGTGGATGGAGTGGGGCGTCATGTTCCTTGGCGGGATGTTCCTATGGGGCCTCATCTACCTGGGCTCCACGTTCATAAAGGCCCTGCAGAAGCCGATCCTCCTAAACATCCTCTACTACCTCATAATGATAAACGCCGTCTTGGCCACCGTGTATACTGCGTATCTGTTCGCCGCGGCCGGCGGGAAGTCCTTCTGGTGGAACGGCTCCCTGCCGCTTCTGTGGCTGTCCTCGGGGCTGGGCTACGGCGCGGCCTTCATGCTGTTGCTGGGCAGGTTCGTCAAGCTGGAGAGGGGCTCGGACATAGCGAAGCTGAGGCACTTCATCCACGAGCTGGGCTGGATAGATCTGCTGGCGGTTATATTCGAGGCGTTTGCGTGGGCCCTCTTTCTGAGCGTGGCCTACGCCAACCACGTCGAGACGCGGATCCCGCTGACGCATCTCCTGTTCCAGACGTACGCCCCCTACTTCTGGGGCTTCGTGGTCACCCTCGGCATAGCCATACCTCTGTTGCTGGAGATCGCGTTCATGAGGACGGACCCGCTGGGCAAATTCGCGGCATTCGCCGTGCCCGTGATATTCCTCGCCGTGATGATCGGCGGCTATACGCTGAGGTATATCGTGGTCGCTACGGCCTACTACTACAGCCCGTTCACGCCTCTAGTAAATGCCGCTAGCCAGTGGGGGCCATGGTGGTCGTAAGCCCCAAGCTAAGTAGGAGGGACTTCCTGAAGCTGGCCGCGGTCACCGGCACCGCCGTAGCCGTCGCCGCGACTATAAGCAAGGAGCAGTTCATATTCGGCAAGGTCTTCAAGGAGGGCGCCAAGCTCGAGGCCGCCGCAGGCGACGTGGTGGCCTTCACCACCTGCTACGGCTGTCTGGGCAGGTGCAACGTGCAGGTGACCATAAGCCCCAACAAGTTGCCGCGGTATATAGCCGGCTCCATATACACGCATAACGAGGGCGCGACGTGCGCCATAGGCGCCTCCACCATGCTCCACTACCTCAGCCCCGCCCGCCTCAGGTCGCCGCTGCTCAGGGTGCCCACCAGCGAGAGGTGCAAGGGAGACTTCATAGAGATCACCTACGACGATATGCTTGATATATTGGTCAACGGCGACAACGCGGCCTTTCTGAGGGAGAGGGGCTGGACATACGGCTTCAAAGGGATGAAGGAGATAAACCAATGCTGTCCCGAGAGGTTCGCCTACTTCACCGGGAGGGATCAATACAATCCCTCCGAGAACACCTGGTTCGCTGCGATGTTCGGCTCGCCGAACCAGGGCGGCCACGGCGGCTTCTGCGCCAACAACGTGGCCAGCGGCGGCTCGTACATACTCGGCGGGACTTGGTGGGAGTACGCCGGCTGGGACAGCAGATACACCAAGTTGTTGATACTGTCTGGAGTGACGCAAGACCACTTCCCAACGATCATCAGGAGGGAGATCACCAAGGTGAAGGAGAGGGGAGGGGAGATCGTCTACATGTCGCCCGAGAGGATAGGCAACTTCGGGCAGGTCGCCGACGAGTGGCTCCCAGTCATGCCCGGCACCGATGGCGCCGTGGTCTGGTCCATAATACAGCTGTTGCTGACGGCGTGGAAGAACGGCGTAAAGGCCATCGACGAGGAGTACCTCAAGTGGTACACCAACGCGCCTTGGCTCGTCATAACCAACCCGGACGGCTCCATAGACCCGCCGCAGGCCCCCAACACAGGGCTGTTCCTGAGGGTCAAGAACAAGAACGGCGACTGGGTGCCGGCCGTCGTGGGGTCCGACGGCAATATCTATCCGTTCACCGACGTGCCTTGGCAGAACGGCGTATCGCCCGTGCTGGAGTACCGCGGCACCGTCACGGTCCCGAAGGGCCCGGACGCCGCTGAGACCGTCACGGTCAACGTGAAGACGGCGTTTATGTTCATAGAGGAGGAGGCCATGAAGCCGGACTACGCCCCGGAGAACGTAGAGGCGAAGTGGGGCGCGCCCCCCGCCTATAAGGTCAGGGAGCTGGCCCAGAAGATAGTCGATCTGCTTAACAACGGCAGAGTCGTGGTGCCGGCCAAGTGGACGGACTATCTGGGCAGGCAGCACGACTACTTCATCGGCACGCCGTTTTCCATATACATAATGAGGGGGATATCGGCCCACACGAACGGCTTCCAGACCACCCGCGCCATCTCCACGTTGCTGGCCCTCGTGGGGGCTGTGGACACGCCGGGCGGCTGGATGTACAAACCGCCTGCGCCGTGGCCCATACCCGACGGCGACTACTGGCCTCCCTACATCACGCCGCCCGACCCGAGGATGAGGGTGACCGCCGACGACTACGCCGCCAACCCCTCCCTGTTCACCGGTCCAAACGGCGAGAAGCTGGTCGGCGTCGTGGGCGGCACCATGATAACAGAGAGGATACTCAACGACGGCACGGTGCAGGTGATCCATGTGTACAAGGTGCCCTACCCCAAGGCCATACAGGTGACCACCAAGGTCATCAACTATACTCCCGACAACGTGGTCGTCGACGACAACGGGCATCCGTTGCTTATAGACAGGTCGTTCAGCTGGGAGTTCCCGTTCTCCCTACACAGAATATGGACCGCCGTCAACATAGACGCGGGCCTCGAATGGCCCTACAGGCTCGAATTCTTGCTCTGGCACATAACAAACCCCTACTGGGACAACGCCTACGATATAGACAAGGACCTAGGCCTTCTGCTGGCCAAGGACTCCGACGGGAGGTACAGAATACCCTTCGTCGCGATAGTGGACACGTTCTACGGCGGCTCGGTGCCCTGCGTGGACCTCGCGATACCCGATACGACGTTCTACGAGCGCTACGGCGAGCACAGCCTCCTGGACAGGCCGATGAGCGTCACCTACGGCCCCGGCGACAGCATCGAGTGGCCCATACTGCCGCCTCTATTCAAGGAGGTGATACCGTGGAGCGACGGCGAGATAATACTGGGCGAGAAGCTGGGCCTGCCCGGCTTCCTGGACCAGAACGGCAACCCCATGTACCCCAACAAGATGTACGACTGGCTGTGGAAGTTCCAATACGCGCCGGGCATCGGCGTGCTCTACATGGCGAGGGGCAACGGCGGCACCTCCTGCTGCAAGGGGGAGCCCAACCCGGACCAGATAAAGATGTACGCGTACCCCGGCTTCATACCCGCCGCCAACTACTCCAGCCAGAGGACCTACCCGCCGCCGCAGAAGGTGCCGGTGCTAAACGGCAAATATCCGCCGGGCGTCAACCCGGGCACGCAGACGGTCGGCCACGCCTTCGGCTACTACGAGCTGCCCCTCGAGATAAGGTACTTCCGCCACGTCAACAAGGGCTACCTGGAGTGGGCCGCGAGCGTGGGCATGATGCCCTACGCGAAGCCCGTGATAATACAGCTCTACTCGGAGATCATACAGAAGTACAAGCTCGCCGCCTACGGGCTCTGGAAGGGCTACAACGCCTACTACTACTACATGTACGAGAAGACGGGCGACTCCAAGTACCTGGACCTCGCCAGGAAGAACGCCTCGCCGCCCAGCGACTGGTGGGGCTCCCACGTAGCCGACATAGTAAAGAAGTACTACGACCCGATACCCGCCTGGTATCCGCCGCTGGACTGGCTAACGCCCGACGGCTCGCCGCCCGACCAGTACCCCATAGCCATCCTGAACAGGAAGTCGAACCCCTGGTTCTACCACACCTGGGAGAACTACCACCCGTGGCTGAGGCAGATACTACCGTACTCGGTGGTCTGGATGAACCCCAAGACCGCCGCCGCGTATGGCATAAAGGACGGGGACTGGGTGGAGTTCACCAGCAGAGGCGGGGAGGTGGCGAGGGGGCAGGTGAAGCTGACGGAGGCCATCGCGCCGGGCGTCGTGGGCTACTGGAAGTCGAGGAACGCGAGGGCCGGCGCCTTCGGCATACCGCCGAACTCGCTGGAGGTCACCAAGGGCTTCATGTTCAACGACATAAACGTATACACGAGGCCGGAGAGCCTCGGCGGGGTCCCCAACTCCCAGTACACTGTGGACGGCTTGCTGGCCGCGGTGGAGCAGGGCAAATACCCAACTCTCAACCTGGATCCCTTCACCGGGAAGACCGCCTGGGGAGACCTCCGCTTGAAGATAGTGAGGATCGCCAACGACAAGCCCGAGTCGGCCTGGGGCAACGCCGACCAGATATTGAAGACCCCGCCGAAGCTGATAGTGGGGGAGGAGGCTTGGTCCATAGGCGTCTTCAACTACAACGCCTACAAGCAGCCGAGCGACATGGGGATAGGCTGGTACGAGGTGAATTCGTCGTGGTACAAGTTCCAGCAGACCGTGGAGGGCGCCATGGGCTACCAGTTCGAATCGGCGCTGCAGCCCAAGAGGGGCAAAAACGCGTCGGGTGAGTAGCCATGGTCCAGCTGGCCATACTCACGGACCTGAGCAAATGCTTCGGGTGCAACGCCTGCATGTTGGCGTGCAAGGAGTGGCACTCCAGCGGTTGCTACGGGCCGATGACCGACTTGAACCCGTGGGGCCCGGAGCCCGGCAAGTCGCCGTGGTCGGTCTTCTTCCTCAGGGTGTTGCACGTCGAGGTGGGCGAGTACCCCAACACCAAGACGTTCAGCGTGCCGATAAGCTGCTTCCACTGCAGAAACCCGGCGTGCACCACGGTGTGCCCCACCGGCGCTATATTCAAGAGGAGGGAGGACGGCGTAGTGGTGATAAACTACGACGTATGTATAGGCTGTAGGTACTGCGAGAACGCCTGCCCCTACGGCAACATCACGTTCGACCCGGTGGAGGGCGTCTCCAAGAAGTGCGTGATGGCGATCGATAGGGTCTACGACGAGTCGCTGCCGGAATACGAGAGAGTTCCGCCGTGCGTCAGGAACTGCCCCGCCGGCGCGAGGATATTCGGCGACATGGACGACCCCAACAGCATCATATACAGAGAGGCGAGGAGGAGGGGGGCCGTCCCGCTGGGGCCCGAGTACGGCACCGATCCGCCCAGCCTATACGTGATGCCGGGCACCCCGGTGAACGTGGCGGGCAGAGACTACCAGTGGCCCTCGATGACCAAGGAGGAGGAATTCGCCGTGAGGACCGGCGCGGCGGACGTGCCGAACGTCCTGTCGAAGCTTAACGGCGTAAAGCCGACGGGAGGCCACTGCGGCGGCGGCGTAGGAGGGCCGACCGGACAGGGGACGTGATGCTCCTGCAGCTCTCCAAACAAACCTCCTTTTTCCGCTCCATCCTCTACGACTTCCTCTCCTCCGTCTTCATATATCCCTACAGGCTGTCGGATTTCCAGGAGCTGGTCTCCTCCAAGCTGGAGGCCGTCGAGACTGCCAGAAGGGCACTCGCCAAGATATACGACTTCAAGCACCTGGACGCGTTGATAGGGCTGGCGAAGAGGGTGGATGACTACGACGACTTGACGCCCATAGAGGTGGACCTGACGAGGATAGACTACGCCGTGCCGCCCTTCGAGGGCTATCTACACACGGGCTATCTGGACCTATCCGTCGAGGAGGCCGTGAGGAGGTTCTACGCCGAATACGGCGCCGGCTTTGAGAGGAGCTTCAGGGACCTGAGGGCGGACCACATATCGGTGGAGCTCGCCTTCATGTCGTACCTCGCCTTCAAGGAGCAGGAGGCTGAGGACCCGTCGAGATATCTGGAGGGCGGGAGTCGGTTCTTGACAAACCATCTATTGACTTGGGTCCCGGTGTTCGTCAGGAGGGCTCTGAAACACGCCTCGACGGAGTACGTGAGGGAGGCGCTTCTATTCACCAGGGAGTTCCTCAGGCAGGATAGAGATATAATGGAGATAATCATGAGCGAAGATGAAGATCCTCGGTAGCGACGGGAAGGTAGTAGTCGTCGAGGACCCCTCGAGGGCCGACCTAGAGGCCGTCGCGAGGGACAACCCGGGGGCCCAGATAGTCGTCGTGCTGAGGGAGGCGGAGGGCCCGCCCGAGCTCCCCAAGGGCCTCCACCCCCTCGAGGTCCACGTGGCCAAGGCCTCTTCCGCCGTGGAGGTAGCGACGGCCCAGCTGAGGGCGAGGAGGACGCAGTTCCACCTGGAGGCCAGCAAGGCGGTCGCCAGAAGGGATCTGCTGAGAGGTGAGATATTTGTCAAGAGGGCCGTCCCCCAGCTCTCGCCCGAGCTCTGCATGGCGAGGTTCGGCTGCTCCGAGTGCGTCGACGCCTGTCCCGCCGGGGCCCTGAGGCTCGCCGACAGGTCGATCTCGTTGGACCCCTCTAAATGCGTCGAGTGCGGCCTCTGCGTCGCGGCCTGCCCCACCGGCGCCCTCTCGACGCCGGGGGCGGACGACGTGGAGATATCGGCGGCGTTCGCCAAGGCGAGGCTACACGGCATATCGCGCATCGCGTTTACCTGCCACAAGTCGCTTGAGGCGAGCGGCGAGGGGAGGTACGTCTACAGGCTGCCCTGCATAGGCGCGCTGGGCCCCGAGTGGGTCCTGGAGGCCGCCGCGGCGGCGGGGGAGGTGGAGGCGTACTGCCCCGACCCGAAGTGCCCCGTCGCCGGGGCCAAGGCCGGGCTGAGGGTGGTGGAGGAGGTCGCCGAGGCCTTCGGCTTCGAGAAGGAGCAGAGCGAGGATAGAGTCGTCGTGCGGACCGCCCCGAGGGCCATGTCCTACTCCGGCTCGCGGCGCAGGGACTACATGGAGGCGCTCTCCAAGTTCAGGGACGCGTACACGGGCAGGAGGGCCCAGGCGCTCAAGATGTATAGGGTCGACGTAGACCCGGACAAATGCTCGCTCTGCGGCGTCTGTTTCGCCAAATGTCCCCAGAGGGCTTTCGACGTCTCGAGGACGGGCGACGCGATAAGGCTCACGTTGAATCCGTTGAGGTGCGTCGGCTGTGGGTACTGCGAGGAGGCATGCCCGGAGAAGGCCATAGCGGTCGGGAGGCACGACTCGCTTCCGCCCGAGGTCGAGGAGAAGGCCGTGGACTACGTGGTGAGGTGCAAGTCATGCGGCAGGCCCTTCGACACGCTTAAGCACATCGAGACGGTCAAGAGGAGGATGGGTATAAAGGGCGACCCTGAGTGGCTCTACATGTGCCCCGACTGCCGCCGCTACCACACGGCCAGGCGCATGCTCGAATCGGCGTTGGGCAAGGGGGCAGGCCCCAGGAGCCGAGCCGGCGTGTAGGTGTTTAAGCTAGCGCAAGCTCAACCGTTAAAAAAAGCCTAGGACGTATCGGCATGGCGTCCAGCAAAACTCTGGTGGCAGCGGTTGTAATCGTAATAATCGCGGCGGTCGCCGTCGCGCTTCTCTTCTCTCAGCAGCGGCAGCAAGCCCCCTCACCGCCGTCGGCCTCCCAGACGTCGACACAGTCCCAGATAACCACTCGGCCACAGACGTCGACACAGCTTCAGACAACCTCATCGGCCGCAAACCTCTCTGGCTCCCTCACCGTGTTGGTCCCCGCGGGCGACCCGACGCTCATGCCCTACATAAGGCTCGCCGCGGGCGAGTTCATGAAGGCGCATCCCGGCGTCCAGATAACGGTGGAGCCGGTTCCCTTCGGCCAGATGGTCCAGACCGCGCTCACGGCGCTTCAGAATAGGAACCCGGACCCCGCCTTGATAATATTCTACCCGTCGCAGGCGTCCACGTTCGCGCCCTACCTCATGGACCTGAGGCCCTACTTCAACAGCGGGCTTTTCAACAGATCCGACATACCCATGAGCGCCATGGTCTCGGTGGTGATCATATCCAAGAACGGCACCATAACCAAGATATTCGGCGTGCCGTTCCAGATGGTCTTCGGCTACGTGTTGGTATATAGGAAGTCCATCTTCAACAACGCGACGCTGCAGGCCGAGTTCAAGCAGGAATACGGCTTCGACCTAAACCCGCTGACTTGGTCCTCGTGGGACCAGCTGATAGACGCCGCAGAGTTCCTCCAGTCGCAGCACGTGGCCAAATACGCGCTGCTGTTCCCCGACGGCCTCCAGCTAGCCATATTCAACGGCTTCTTAACGGTCTTCTACACCTACGCCCTCAACGACTCCTGTGCGGGCATACCGGCCGACGTGGCTAAAGGCGCGGTGCCGACCCCGGGCTACTGGGCCTACTTCAGCTACACGCCGAGCGGCGCGGTGAACATAACCGTAGGATGCCCCTCCTTCGTCCAGGCCTTGAGGACGTACAAGAGGCTCGTGCAGTTCCAGCCGCCCATCGACGTGCAGGCCATGGAGTACGACCAGCTGAGGGATCTCTTCCTGACGGGAGACTACGCCATGGTGGCCGCATGGACCAGCTTCATACCCATATACAACAACGCCTCGGTCTCCAAGGTGGCGGGCGACATAGCCATAGCGCCTCTGCCCGGCGGCAGATATCCCTACGGCACGGGCCTGGCGCCTACGTTCATAGGCATCAACCCCTACGCCAAGGACCCGCAGCTGGCCGCCGAGTTCATAGAGTTCTTGATATCGCCGCAGATGTATAAGCTCGGCGCCGAGAAGGTGGGCTTCGTGCCGGCGACCATAAGCGGGATCGAGGTCGCCGCGCAGACGCCCTCCATGAGCTGGCTACAGCCCTTCGCGCCTCTGCTCAAGGCGGGGGCCAACGTGACCGATCTACAGAGGCTCACCTTGGTCAATAGGGTCACCAACTTCTTCACCGACATGAGGCCCTACTTCATAAACCAGGTGGCTAACTACCTCAGGGGCCAGCAGGACGCCGAGACGACGCAGATGAATATATACAAGACCTGGCTCAACATAATGAAGATCTCGTAATGAGGGATAAACAAATACTTTTTTTGGCGCTTCCCGCGCTTATCTATCTCTTCGCCTTGACCGTATACCCCATCGCCGACAACGCCCTGTTGAGCCTCTACGAGAGGACCTACGAGGGCGCCTTCAAGTGGGTCGGCTTGGGGAACTACCTCTGGCTGTTCCAGAAGGACCCCTACGGGCCCTTGATAATCGGCAACACGATCCTCTATTCAGTCGCCACGCCCGCCATATCTGTGGCGCTGGCGGTCCCCATAGCCCTCGCCCTGAGGCGGCTCGGCGGCAGGTGGCTCCTGCCCCTCATGGTGCCGGCCTTCATACCGCCCGTCACGGCCGCCATGGCCTGGTACCTGATGTTGAACCCCCTATATGGGCTGGGCTACTACCTAATGAGGGCCGGCCTCATGGAGACCAACCCCATATCCTCCGTGTGGACAGTGGTCCTCGTCGACGTCTGGCGCTCCCTCCCCACGGCCGTCTTGGTGATATATTCTGGACTGAGGGCCATCCCCAAGGCCGTGGAGGAGGCGGCTCTGGCCGACGGCCTCGCGGGGCCCAGGAAGTTCATCGCCGTGGATCTGCCCCTCGCATCGCCCCAGATACTGACCGCCTTCATCTTGACGGCGCTCACGGGCTTCTTCACGTTCGACCCCATATACATCGGGACGGCCCAGGCCGGGCCCCGCATACTGGACAACCTGGCCTACTACAGCTACGAGGCCTTCTCCGCCGGGGAGTTCGGGTACTCGGCGGCGTTGATAGTGGTTATGACGGCCATAGGGACCGGGCTGTCGCTGGCCTACATGAAGGCCTTCTCGGCGAGGTTCTTCGTCAAGTTGCCCGCGCCGGCTTGGATGCCCAGGAGGGAGGCCCCGAAGGCTCTCCACTACGCCGTGCTTGCGCTCGACCTGGCCTTCGTCTTCCTCCCCCTCGGGTGGCTCCTCCTCATGTCCCTGAAGCCGCCGGGCGAGATAATACAGATACCGCCCAGCGTGTTGCCCTCCCGCCTGGACCTGACGAACTACGTCCAGGCCCTCGGCGGAGGCCTCCCCTACTTCCTGATGAGCATATACATATCCGCGATAAATTCCGTGGTCACGATCCTCCTCGCGGCCATGGCCGCCTACCAGATGAGGGTGCACGGCCTCGGCGGGGGGAAGCTCGTGGCGTATATACTGTACCTCATGTCGACCCCCACGCTTGTGTACATAGTGCCCCTCTACCTCGTCGTCAGAGGCTTGAACATTTTGAACACGCTCTGGGCCCTCGTCCTGACCTACCCCATAATGACGTTGCCCTACGGCATATGGATACTCTACAACTACTACTCAGGCTTCGACAGGAGGACCGAGGAGGCCGCCCTGGCCGACGGCATGAGCAGGCTGAAGGCATTCGCGAAGGTCGTGATCCCTCTGAGCAGAAGCGGCATGGGCGTCGCCGGCCTCTACGCATTTCTGTTCTCATGGGGCGCCTTGATATTCCCCCTCGCCTTCACCTACACGCCCTACAACCTCGCCGATCCTCTAAGATTCAGCGGCGCCCAGACCTTCTCGATATACATAGGGGAGTTGATGAGCCCCGTGGCCATGAGCTACGGCGGCGTTGCCGCCACGGGCATCCTCAGCGCCATCCCGCCGCTGATATACCTAATAGCCGTGAGGCGCAACCTTGAAAAGATCTGGGGCGCCGGATGATATGCTCATCCTCAAGGACGTGGTCAAGACTTTCAGGGGCTTCACGTTGAGGGTCGACTACCTCGAGATACCCGACGGGCACTACGTCGTGGTCCTGGGGCCCTCCGGCTCCGGCAAGACGACCCTCCTCAGGTTGATAGCGGGTCTGGAGAGGCCGGACGGCGGCTCCGTTGTCCTGGACGGAAGAGATATCACCAACCTCCCGGTGTGGGAGAGAGACGTGGGGATCGTCTTCCAGAGCTACGCGCTCTACCCCCATCTGACCGTCTTCGACAACATAGCGATGCCCCTCAAGAACAAGAGGCTGCCCAAGCCCGAGATAAGGAGGAGGGTTGAGGAGATAGCGGTCGTCCTCAACATAGCCGACCAGCTCCACAAATACCCCCATCAGCTGTCCGGCGGACAGCAGCAGAGGGTCGCCATAGCCAGAGCCCTGGTGAAGGAGCCGAAGGTGCTCCTGCTCGACGAGCCTCTCAGCAACCTCGACGCAAGGCTGAGGCTGGAGGTCCGCGGCTTCTTGAAGGAGCTCCAGAGGAGGCTCCACGCCACCGTGCTCCACGTGACCCACGACCAGGAGGAGGCCATGGCGCTCGGCGACCTCCTCGTCGTTATAAACAACGGAAGGATAGAGCAAGTCGGGCCGCCCGACGAGCTCTACGCGAGGCCTAAGAGCCTCTTCGTGTTTCAGTTCCTAGGTCTAAGCAATCTGGTCCCCGCGAAGCTCGTAGGTCTCGGCGAAGGCCTGGTGGGCTTCAGGCCGGAGGACGTGGCGCTCGGCGAGGGCGACCACAGGGCCAAGGTGCTGAGGGAGGAATACCTAGGCCCCTACAAGCTCTACGAGCTGGACTTCAACGGGGTGAGGATAAAGGCGAGGGCGCCGCCGGCGGCGGCGTTCAGGGAGGGCGACGTGGTGCAGTTCAGCATAGACGTCAAAAAGGCGCTTCGGTTCTAGCGGCATGTATCTACACGTAATCGGGTCGGGCGCCGGAGGGAGCCCAGGCTCCAGGAGGTGGAGGGCGGCCAATCTGCTCGAGGCCGAGGGAGGGCTCGCCGTAGTCGACTGCGGGGTCGGCTGCCACTACCGCCTGTCCGACAGGGGGCTTCTGACCGAGATAGACTACGTGTTCGTGACGCACAGCCACATGGACCACTTCCTCGGCCTGCCCGAGGCCCTCTTCCAGGCGCATATAGAGGGGAGGAGGAAGAAGCTCGTCGTGGTGGCGCCCAAGATAGTGGCCAGGTCCATAGAGGCCGTGTCGCCCAACCTCCTCAAGGCCGTGAACTACCAGATCGAGATGAGGCAAGCCGCGCCGGGCCCCCTCCTGGAGCTCCCAGGCCTGAAGGTGGAGGCGGCCCAGGCGTGCCACCACACCGCCGAGGAGGCCTACGCCTACAGGCTGGAGGGAGGCGGCACGTCGTTGCTTTTCACGGGGGACACCTCCCCCAACTGCGGACCTGTGAGGCGGCTCGGCCGTGGCGTCGATGTGTTGATACATGAGGCGACGTGCAACGAGCAGAACGCGGAGATATGCGCGAAATACGCCCACACCACGACCCTCCAAGCCGTCAGGGAGGCCGACGCCGCCGGGGCCCATCTGCTCGTCCTCACCCATATAGACGACGGCTTCAACCCCACAATCCATAGGGACGTGAAGAACATCGGCAGAAAGGACGTGGTGATCGCCGAGGACAACATGTGGCTGAGGATCTAGGGCGACACTCCATTGTCCAAGGAGAGGAGGAGAGGCGTCCCACAGCCCCCGCCGTCGGCGCCGATTTCGCCGGCAACGTCGGGCGGGTTGCCCCGTCCGACGCCGCCGGTTTATCCCCCGTCGCCTCCGCGGCTGGGCCGCGAAGGCTTAGGCCGGAGGCGGCGAGGACTGTGGGACGTAGCTATGCACCGTCTATATTTAAAACAGTGATGTCGTATTACCTATGTTATATAAAAATTCCGACGGGATGCGTGAGATACAGATCTTAGCATATTTAGTCTACGCTGCGGGGCTTCGGGGCCGCTGAGGCGCGGCGGTTGTCTCGACGGGCTTGGTCCGACCTCTTGGGCTACGTTCGGCGTAGTGCGGCTGGGCGCCGTCGGCGTCCACCCGCTCACTTCCTAACCAGGCCGGCGTGGCGCCGTACACCGCTGCATGAATTGAGCTTCCCATCCAGAACGCCGCGAGGATAGATGGGGGTCGATGTGGTGTTGTGGCTGGGTCTCCACGGTCCGCCAAGTTCCGGTCGGAGCTTGTGCTGAAGAGACGCGGCGGTCCGCGGAGGCCGGCGGCCCATATGTAATATCCTTGTATTACTGTGAATTATTATAACTATTCTTTCCTATTTCTCCTTATGTCGAAAGAGGAGCAGGTCAAGCTACGTAGATCCCTCACCGCGTTGGACTACTTCATGCTGTCGCTGACGGGGATGGTGGGCTCCGGCTGGCTTTTCGCCGCGCTGGGCGCCGCCGGCTACATGGGGCCAGCCGCGACTCTGTCGTGGGTGGTGGCCGGCGTTATGTTCATATTCATGGTCTTCTCGTTCGCCGAGCTCGGAGGCATCTTCCCCTTCAGCGGCGCCTTGGCCCGCTACAACCACTACACCCACGGCATCTTGAGCAACTACCTGCTGGCCTGGGCCTACACGCTGGGCGCCATAACCACGCTGTCGACCGAGGCCATAGCCATAGTCGAGTACGCCAGCTACTACGCGCCGAGCCTCTGGAACTCAGACCTGGGGATATTGACGCCGCTGGGCGTCGCCGCCGCCGTGGGGCTCCTCCTGCTGTTCTTCTCGATACAGGTAGTGGGCGTCCATATATACGGCTGGTTTAACCGCTTCATAACGGCCTGGAAGCTCATAGTGCCTCTGTCGACGGTGGCGCTCCTCATAGCGCTTTACTTCCACCCCGACTACGTCGTCGGGAATCTGCCGGGCGGCTTCGCGCCCTATGGCTACGAGGCCCTGTTCTCCGGCATGATACTGTCGGGCATAGTCTGGGCGTATCAAGGCTTCAGGCAGGGGCTGGAGTACGCCGGCGAGGGCAGGAACCCGCAGAGGGACGTCCCGCTGGGGGTTATCGCCGCCATCTTGGTCACCATGGCCATCTACGTCCTGCTCCAGATCGCATTCATAGGGGCGGTCAACTGGGAGGCCGCTGGGGTTAATCCAGGCGACTGGCAGGGCCTGGCCAAGTCGAGCTGGTCGGCGCATCCCTTCGTGAGCGAGGCCATGGCGACGGGCATACCGATATTGGCGGGCCTCGGGCTCGTGCTTCTGAGCGACGCCGTGATCTCCCCCGCGGGCACTCTGGCCGTCTACGTCGGCACAGCCGGCAGGAACCTCTACGGCATGGCGCGGATGGGCTACATACCGAAGGCCTTCGCCAGCGTCCACAGGGAGTTCAGAACCCCTTGGGTGGCTCTGCTCGCCGCCTCGGTGATAGCCATGGTGTTCCTCGTCCCCCACCCCGAGTGGTATGCCGTCATGTCGTACTCGGTCACCGTCACCCTCTACGGCTATCTGATGGGCGGCGTCACCAACCACGCCTTGAGGCGCCTCGCGCCGGAGCTCAAGAGGCCGTTCAACCCGCCGGCCTGGCAGATCTTCTACCCGCTCAGCTTCGTCGTGTCGTCCCTCCTCATATACTGGTCCTCGTGGCCCTACATAGACGCCGCGATAGTAAGCATGCTCATAGGCCTCCCGCTCCTGCTCCTCGGCCCCTACAAGGGCTCGATGGGCATGTCGAGGGCCGAGGCCGCCGCGTTCTCCGCGGTCTACTGGGCTCTGCTGGCGGTCGCCGTGGCCGCCTGGCACCTCGGCTGGCTCTCGGGCCTCGGCGACGTTCTGTCGTTCCTGGCCTACTGGCTCGCCCTGGCGGCCATCCAGATATTCGCCTTCGCGTACCTCTGGGCCAAGTCGAGACACCCCGACGTCAAGGCCGCCGTCTGGATACCCATCTACAACATAGCCCTGGCCGCCATCTCCTACTTCGGCTCCCTCGGCAATTTGAGCACCCCGGCGATCCCCTACCCCCTGGACTACCTGGTCTGGGCCGCCGCCGCGCTGGCGATCTACTACCTCGCCGTCAATCTAGCCTACGAGACCCCCGACCTCAGGGAGGTGAGGACCGGAGGGCTCCCCGTAGAGTGAAAAACTAACCCTTTTTGAAGTAGTTCAAGATGCCCTCCACGGCCATCTGGAATAGATGGTAGTGGGCCCTCCTGCCCCTAAGCCCCTCGTAGGCCCTCCTCAAGCCTTGATCCCTCTCCACCAGCATCTCCTCGAGGTCCCTGGCGTCCAGCCCCTCCCTCGCCGCCTCCTCGGCGCTCCTCCTCCACACCTCCAGCTGGGCCAGGTGGCGCTCCAGCATGGAGACCGCGTCGGGCAGAAGGTCGTAGTGGGTATAGGCGATGTACCTAGGCCCCCTCCTCATCAGCTTCTTGACGCTTTCCATATACAGGTCGAGCCTCAGGGGCTCCATGGTCGTCGGGATCACGTAGTCCAGATCCCTCAGATATATGCCAGCCGCGTCCCCCACGAACAGCACGCCCCAGGGCTCCAGAATGAAGGACTGGTGGTGGCTGGCGTGGCCAGGCGTATGGATCACCTCAACCGAGATGTCCCCCACGGCGATCCTATCGCCGTCTCTGGTCTCCACGGACCTGTCGGCGGGAATCTCGAGGGGCCGTCCGTAGAGCTCCCCGAGCCAACCCATGGCCGCCCTCGCCGGGATCCATATGACGTCGGGGTTGGGCAGGACCCTGGCCCCCCTCGGATGGACGTAGAACCGGACGCCTCCGCCCAGCCCCAACACCGCGCCGGCCCCCCCGTAGTGGTCGATATGGACATGCGTCAGAAACACCGCCTCCACGGGCTTCCCGAGGGAGCGCAGGGCCGACGCCAGGTCGGAGCCGGAAGCCGCAGGCCCCCCCTCAAACACGGCGAGCGACCTCCCCCCATCGGCCACGTAGACAGACACCAAGTTCTGGAATCCCCCCGGCTCCAGGTCGACGCGGTACAGCCCATCCAACACGCCCACAACCCTCATGTAAGACGCCATCGGCCTCAGTAATAACATTTACCCCGCCGGACGGGCTCGACGAAGGCAGAGCGGGGACGCCTCCCGTCCTAGGGGAACCCTCTAGGGCGGGGGTCGGCCGCCGGAGACGAGCCCAGACGCGCTGTCCACATCCAAGTGCGACCGAGGCACTTTCTCAACTCCCAAGGTCCCCAAACCTAGGACCCGCCACTCCCATGGCCTAGGCAGTTCCATCGACTCCAGGTTTTTAAACAGACGCCCAGCCGCTTCTATGGTTATCGAGGCCGTGGAGAGGCCTCTTCCCAAGCCTACCGATGCGGCCTATGTGGAGGCCCGCCTGCTGGAGGCTCTCGTGGAGGCCCGCCTGGCGCTTCGCTTTCTTGAGGAGGGCCTTACGAGGAACGCGGCGGGGAAGGCCTTTCAAGCCTGGAGGGCCCTCCTGGCGGCCCTACTGCGCCTAGAGCTCGACAGGCTCAAGGCGTTGGCCAAGACCGAGGAGGAGCGCCGCTGGCTTGAGACAACGGCGGTGCCTAGGATCCCCACCACGAAGATGCGCGCCCTCACCAACATGCTGGAGGAGGCAGGCCATGGCGTCGTGACAGGCACGCTGCTGGCACTGGACCTCCACGACTACCAGTACCACGGGCCGGATCCGGACATGGCCCTCTCTAAATATACGACGCGGGGGGAGGCGGCGGTGGACGTGAGGAGGCTTGCGGCCGAGGTCGCGAGGCGCGTGGAGTCGCTCAAGCCCCGAGTGAGGTGGACGGAGGAGCTCGAACGCGCGCTGGAGGAGCTGAGGCTGGCCTTGGCACATTAGCCTTCCAGCGCCTTTCTCGCGGACTCTCTGTGGACAGGCGTCTGCCGGGCCGCGCTAGCAATAACGCGGTGGTTGTACCCCGGACGCGCCGGCCTCCAGAGCCTGGCGGCCGGAGGCCCGCCGCAGCGTTTATGAATGCGCGACGACGCATGTCTGCGGTTTGATTATTCGATGAATGTGGGAGAGCTTATACCTCGTTCTTGCGCCATTTCCGAGACCGCATCATGGCTGTTCCAGGAGCCACCTCCAGAGGGGAACGAACCTGATGCCGTCCTCCTCGCCTTCGTAGTCCCAACTGACCTCCTCCCCGAGGGCGGGTGCCCCGCGGGGAGGCGCCCTCGCCCCGCCCTCATGGGCCCCTCCGGCGGGGGTCGTGGGGCTGGCCCGGGCCAGCACCGCGGGCCACTGGGGGCTGGCCTTCAGCGACCTGAGCGAGGTCCACACGGCGCGTACGACGGGCCACGGGACAAGCGGATTCCCCCTCTTCTCTGCGTCCTTCGGCGTAATTCCCTCTTTCCTCAGCCTCTTCCCTACCTCCTTCACGTCCCACCAGACGCCCTTGGCCGCGCCCTCCGGCGTGGCCTTCCACAGCATGTTCAACACAGCCGCCGCGTCTCTATCCACGGCGTGGCCGCGGGGACAGTATAAAGTATGCCAACCGCCGTTGTCCCTCAGGGGCGCGAAGTGGATAGGGCACACTCTGCTGTTTCTGAAGCTGGAGACGTAGAAAACCGCGGAGCCGCCCTCCGCCGCCTTGCCCTCAACGGCCCTTACGAGCTTCTTGAACGGAATTTGCTTGATGCGGTGCCTCAGCTCCCTCTTCTCCACCTTCTTCTTTGCGCCCTTCTTCGCCTTCTTCTCAACGCCTATCATCTCATCCTGAGGGTTCTTGCCCAGATCCTCGGTTATAATTACGGCGGGGCTCCTCGCCACCTCGCGGGCGACCTGCTTGACTCGGCCCTCCTTCCGCCTCCTCTCCCTAAGCCTCCCCGCGAACCTCCTGAACTCCCTGGTGTCCGCGACGTTCTGCGCCCTTTCTTCACAGTCTCTGCCCGCGAAGGGGTATTTTCCCTTAAGCTCCTCAAGCTTAGCGTTTCTGACGGCCTCGTACCTCTTCGCGAGCCTGCCGAAGTCCGTCCTTACGGAGTAGACGGCTGGATCTAGATATTGCCTATTCCACCGCGCCACGGCGTCTACTGTGGCCAAGAGGCTCACCCTGGCGACTGCGACCGAGTTCTCGTTCACATCGAATGCGACGGCCTCCGCCGGAGGCTTCCCCCTCGGCTGTACGTCAAACACGAATATTGCGTACCATCTTCCCCTCCGCCGCTTCAGCATCAGCGTGGAGGCCAGCTCGACCTCTCCCCTCAGCGCCTTCCACCAGTAGAGCCAGAAACGTCTATGGGGCTTTATCCAGACCTCCCTCCTCCCGCCGGGGAGCGACAGCGCCAGCCTAACGGGGGCTGCTGAAGCCGCCGTCTTCCGGTAGCTCCAGCTGTCCTTGGCGAATCTTATCGAGACCCGCCTCACCTCGGGGCGGGGCTTGCGGATCCGACCGTCCCTCCTCGCCTCCAGAAAGGATTTCCCCACCTCTATGCCCTGGTTTATGGCCTGCTGGATCAGCTGCGAATGCAACCACGGATACAGCTCCCTGAAACGCCTATACAGCTCGCCGTACTTCTCCCTCTCCAGCCTCCCCCTCTCCGACACATAGACGGCCGCCTCCTCCACGATCCTCCGATACGCCTCCTCCACGGCGGAAAGCTCGGGCGGCGGGCTCTCCACCTCCACGGCAACAGCCCTCCTCACGCTCCTCACGTTCTCCATGCGCCCACCTCCCACAAAAACTTTGACGAACCGCATCCCCGCCCTAAAGGGCGGGGCTTTCCGCTAAACCTTTATAACGCGGCTGCGCGGACCCCCCATGGGGTGTCCGGAGGCGCGTCCCTGCCGTTGAGGATATACAATACGGCCAGCAGGAGGGTGGAGCAGTTCGCGGTCGGGACGCCGGGCGTCGCGTCGGGCTACGTATGCGGCATAACTCCCTACGACTCCGTCCACGTGGGGCACGGCAGAGTCTACGTCTTCTTCGACATGTTCCGCCGCTATCTGGAGCGCCTGGGCCTCCAGGTGAGGCTCGTCGTCAACTTCACCGACGTGGACGACAAAATAATAAACAGAGCCAGGGAGGAGTTCGGCGCCGCCTCAGTCAAGCGGTGGCGGGAGGTGCCCGAGCGGTACATATCCGAATACTTCGACGTCATGAGGAGGCTTTACGTCAGGCCCGCATACGCCTACCCCAGGGTGACCGAGAACGTGGGCGACATGCTGGAGTGGATAAAGGCGCTGGTCGATAGGGGCTTCGCCTACGTGGCGCCCGACGGCTCGGTCTACTTCGAGGTGGGCAAGGTGCCGCGCTACGGCGAGTTCTCCGGCCAGAGGATAGAGGAGCTGATCGCAGGCGCCAGAGTCGAGCCCGAGCCCGGCAAGAGGAACCCGCTGGACTTCGCCCTCTGGAAGAGCTGGTCCCCCGGCGAGCCTTGGTGGGACTCCCCCTGGTGCCCCGGCAGGCCGGGCTGGCACCTCGAGTGCGTGGTCATGTCGACGAAGCATCTGGGCATGCCCTTCGACTTCCACGGAGGCGGCGCCGACCTCGTGTTCCCCCATCACGAGAACGAGATAGCCATAGCCCGCGCCATGTTCGGCGTGGACTACTTCGCCAGATACTGGATACACGTGGGCTACCTCACGGTCAGAGGCGAGAAGATGTCTAAATCCTTGGGCAACATAATAACCCTGAGGGAGGTCCTCTCCAAGCACAGCGGCGAGGCCTTGAGGCTGGCCTACGCCATGAGCCACTACCGCAAGCCCATGGAGTTCAGCTTCGAGCTCCTGGACAGGGCCGAGGATATGGTGAAGACGCTCTACACGGCCTACGACGAGCTCGGGCAGGCGGTGGCGGACGCAGGCGAGAGGGACTCGGAGCCCGTCGTCGAGCCTTTCCAGAGATACGTGGAGGAGTTCTACGGCGCCCTCAACGACGATTTCTCCACCAACGAGGCCGCCCAGAGGCTTTACGACGCCGCGCGCTATATAATCTCGACCTTACTGCATAGGATAGACAAGATCTCGCGGGAGGCCGCCCTCGGCGTCCTCTCTAAATATGTCGAGATGGCCGACGTGCTCGGCCTACTGGAGAGAAGGGAAGTGCCCAGAGACGTCCAGGAGGCCGTCAAGGCGCTGGTCGAGGCCAGGTCCAGGCTGAGGCAGGAGCGGCTGTACCAACTGGCGGACCAGATAAGGGACCGGCTGTCCGCGCTGGGCGTGGATCTGCACGACTTCGGCCAGAGGACCTACTACACCTACAGAAGGCGTTAAGGGGCACGGGACGGCGCGCCCGCGGGAGGCAGGCCGCGTCGGATCCTGCACGGCTGAGCCGTCCCGCCGACGGCCCCGGCGGGCGCCGCTCGGCGCGGCCGAAGGGCTCCCGACCGGTCTCCGGAGCTGGCGGGCGTCCAACCCCGCTGCGCGGGTTGTCCAGCCGCAGATCGGGGACGCCGCGCCTATTGCAGATGTCGGCGTACCGTGAGCTCCTCACCGATCAGCCTAGATGCATCTCCTCACGGCTATTCCTTGATGTTTATTTTTATTGTGTGGACGCCTCCCCTCAGCCCGTAGGTCGCCACCAACATCTTGTCGGGGAAGCGGGCCATCAATTTCTCCAGCCCCTCCTCGTATGAGGAGGCCGGCAGCAGCAGAGGCTCGATGCCCCATATAAGCGCCAGTTTTCTGGCCACCGACGCCTCCCTCACGCCGGCGTGTATCCCGACAAGCGGCCTGAACTTAGCCACGCGTCTGGCGAGCGCGCCCGTCATGGAGTAGACAGCTATGTCGGCGCCTAGGTCCGCGGCCATGTCGGCGACAGCCTCGGCGAATCTATCCCTCGCGTTGGCGGGGCTGGGCCTCCCGAGCGGCTTCACCTCAGCTATCGAGATGATCTTCCTGAGCCAAGACACGGCCTCCAGGGGGTAGCTCCCGCTCGCCGTCTCGTTGGTGAGCCAGAGCGAGTCGACTCCGAGCGATGCGGCGGCATATACGTCGTTGACCTCGGCCCTGGTGGGCGTCGGGCTGGCCTGCATGGAGTCCAGTAGCTGGGTGGCCACGGCCACCGGCTTCCCCCGGGCCAGGGCCCTTTCTATCAACGCCCTCTGGATCTTCGGTATATACTCGAGGCCGTAGTGCAGAGCCAGATCCCCTCTGGCCACCACCACGTAGTCCGCCGCGTCGATGATCTCATCTATTCGATCCACGGCGCCTTTGGTCTCTATCTTGGCCATGACGTCGGAGGCGAGGCCGCGCTCCCTGACGATCTTCCTCATGAGCGAGACCTCGGCGCCGCTTTTTATCAAGCTCAGAGCCACGTAGTCTATATCGTCTCCGTACCGCGCCAACGCGTCGAGCGCGGCGAGGTCCTCCTCGACGGGGAGAGCTATGTCGAAGTCCTTGCCCTTTACGACGACGGCCTTATTGCTGCCTATCTCCCCCGACGACAGAGCCTCGGCCTCCACCTGTTGCCCCGAGGCCGCGACGGCCCTCAAGACGAGCCTGCCGTCCAGCATGAGCAGCTCGTCGCCTTTCTCCACCACGTCGAAGAACTCGCGCCTGGGTATAGGCACGAAGCCTCTGCCCCTATCGGCCAGCTTGAAGACGACCCTCTCGCCGGCAACCACCCGGAGCGGCTCCATCGGGCCTGTCCTCACGCCAGGCCCCCTCAGATCGGCGATTATCGCTATCGGCTTCCCCCTATCTCTTTCGAACCGCCGCACCGCCTTCACCCTAGCCTCCAGCTCGCGCTCCGTCGCGTGCGACATATTTATCCTAACTCCGTCCACCGACTCGAGCAACCGGCCTAAGTCTGTTAGTCTGTCGGTGGAGGGCCCCAACGTGGCTACAACTTTGGTGTACACCGGCATCAGTAGGCTCTTATATAAAGATGTTGAGGTCTACCGGTACGAGGAGAGCTCGCGGAGGGCTGACTCCAGGTCTGATGCCTCAAACGCCTTCTCCCGGCCTCTGTAGACCTCGACCTTCCTCACCCGGCATTGATCTAGCACGTTCTGAACCGCCACGCCCGGAAATGCGCGGTTCCAGGGGACTACGTTTCCGTATTCGTCCAGCGCCTTTATCTCCCTATCTATGAGCAACCTCCCCCTACATCTACTGAAAGATATCTCGATCTTGACTCCTCTCTCCCTGGATATGGAGATCAGCCTCTCAAGTAGCTTGAGCATGGACGTTCCGGGGCAACCTCAACTTGTGCGCCGAGTAGTAGGTGACCACTCCGTCGTTGCTGACAAGGGCCAGCACGACGGGCGCCGACAGGGTCTCCCCCATGTTGAGCACTCTGTACAGTTGCCTCAAGGGCTTCTCGACGCCCTCCACCATTACGTAGAATAGATACCTCTCGTCCTTCTCGGCCACGAAGAGGCCGTCCTCTATCCTCTCGACGATCTTGAACCCCCTGGACCTCAAGTCGCTGAGCACCTGCTCCTCCAACACGTTCACGGGCGCGTCCCGGGCGAACATTTATATAGCTTTAGGCTTCGCGGGCCGTGGGTAAGCGCATATTGGTGCAGAGAAGGGGCAGAGGAGGAAGCCAGTTCAGATCGCCCGGCTGGAGGAGGGACGGCGCGGTGAGGTATCCGCGCGACGTCTCGGGCCACGGCTACGTCGTCGAGCTCCTCCACGAGCCGGGGCTCAACGCACCCGTGGCCAAGATAAAGATGGCGGACGGCGCCGAGTTCCTCAACTTCGCCGCCGAGGGCATGTACGTGGGGCAGAGGATAGAGGTCGGCGAGGGGGCCTCGGTGAGGCCCGGCAATATACTGCCTCTACGCAGGATACCGGAGGGCACCATGGTGTATAACGTCGAGAAGATGTACGGCGACGGCGGCAAGTACGCCAGATCGGGGGGCGCCTACGCCGTCATCCTCGCCCATAAGGCCGAGGCGGGCAAGACCTCCATAAGGTTGCCCAGCGGCCGCGTGATCGACGTAAGCTCGGACGCCAGGGCCTCCGTGGGGATCGTCGCCGGCGGCGGCAGGATAGAGAAGCCCATGTTGAAGGCCGGGGCCAAGCACCATAGGTCTAAGGCCAAGGCCTGGAAGTGGCCCTTGGTCAGAGGCAAGGCCATGAGCCCCTACGCGCATCCGCACGGAGGAGGCAGCCACCCGAAGGGCGGCACGCCCGTCCCGAGGACCGCGCCGCCTGGACAGAAGGTGGGCTTCATAGCGTCTAGGTGTACCGGCCGCGGCTGCAGGAGGGCGCGCGCTCAACAGAGGGCTTAACACCCGTCGATGATTGCCGTCAACGCCTCCCTCTCGTTTTTGTCGTTAGTCATGCGTACAGCTCTCCTCGCGATCCTCCTCACGATCTTGGCCGCGTCTCCCTCGCTTGCGCCCCTCTTGACCATCTCGCCCTTCATTCTGGCGCAATCTATGGGCCTCACGTCCTTAAACTCCTCGTAGAGCTTCTCTATGTTGAAAATCCTCCGGGCCCATCCAAGGTCGGCCATGGGCATTTGCCAGGAGTATCCACACGAGTTGCAGACGTACTTGCCGGACGGAGAGATCCTCACATCCCTACTGCCGCACTTGGGGCAGACCATGGAGATATGCCCCTCGCCTGTTTATAAGCCTCTTGTTGAGGCTAACCAGGCGCATCGCGCGGCGCGTTCCCCCGCTAGCGGCATCTGCCGATAATTACGGATATTTCCGCCGGCGGGGGTTGGGCCTAGGCGCGGGATCGCCGGCGTCGCCCGCGCCGCATGGGCCCCCGTCGGGGCCGACGCCACAAAGCCCCCCATCTGGATGTGCTTGAGGCCGATGTTCACGGCCCCCAGGGCGTCCCGCTCCCACACCTCATCCCCGGCCTTCCCCACCCTCAGGCGCATCCTCACGGGGCGGATGCGCCCAGACGCCCCCTCACCGCATAGCGGATCACAAGGGGGCTGAAAGTTATGCGGACGCCCGAGGGGAGTACAGCCTAGCAGCCAACGCCGCGTTGCCTTAACCACGATTCGAGGCGCGGCCCGAGCACCTTGGGCGCCCGCCTCAGGTCCTGTATCTTAGCCGCCCCCGTCAGGAACATGGCCACGCGGAGCTCCCGCCATATCTTGGATATGGCTTGGGCCACTCTGTCGTCTAACGCCGCCTTGAGCAACGGCTGAGATGCCGAGAAGTAATCGGCGCCGAGGCTCAAAGCCCGCGCCCCGTCCAACCCGTTCCTTATGCCGCCGGAGGCTATCACCAAGCCTCTAAAGGCCGACTTTACCTCGCATATAGCCGCCGCCGTGGGGATACCCCAGCCCTTAAACACCTCGGACATCTCGTAGAGCTCCGGACGCTCCTCCTTAGCCCTCAGGGCCTCTATGGCCACGAAGGAGGTGCCGCCTGCGCCCGCCACGTCGATTATATCGGCCACTCCGTTAAGGAGGCTCGCCACCTCCTTGGAGATTCCGTTGCCCACCTCCTTGACTATCAGCTGCACCTTCAAGGCCCTCTTGAGGAACCTCAGCCTCTCCAGCACGTTTCTGAAGTGGGGCTCGCCCTCGGGCTGGAAGACCTCCTGGGCGGGGTTTAGATGGACCGCCAGAGCCGCCGCGTCGATCATGCCGACGGCCTCCTCGGCCCAGCGCAGCAACTGCTCGTCAGAAAGCCTGGAGATCTGCGGGGCGCCTAGGTTGGCTATCTTGGGCACCGTCGGCGCGTTGGACCTGACCACCTCGAAGCTACGTCTGGCTTCAGGCTTCACTATGCCTATGCGCTGGGAGCCCACGTACATAGGCACTCTCAGCTCCTCGGCGGCTTTCGCCAGCCTTGCGTTTATCTTCTCGGCCAGCTCGGTTCCGCCGGTCATCGCCCCTATTATGAACGGCATGGATATCTCGCTGCCCAGAAACGTGGCCCTGGTGTCGACGTCGTCTAGGTCGAGCTCCGGCAGAGCCCTATGTATCAAGACCACGTCGTCCAGCCAGTTGTCGCCGACCTGCGACTCGGGCGATGCCGCGAGGAATATATGATCGTTTTTACGTTTATCTATCATGCGTAGAACAACACGCTGGCGTAGCCGACCGTCTCGTCCATATAGCCGCTGGTGTCCCCCGAGGTGGCGTGCCTCAACAACTTGGCTCTGAACCCCAACGTCGAGGCGGCCTTCATCAAGGCCCCTATGGGACCTATGCCGCACGCCGATATGTCGTACCTGGAAACTACGTCGAAAAATCCGTCCACATCGCCCTCCACAATCTTAGATATGGCCAGCTCGTCCTTCTTGGCGGTCACCTCGTGGTGCTCATAGTGGTTGAGGTCGGAGCTTGCTATTATGTATATCTTCTTCCCAAAGCTGGATATCGTCTTGGCGAGGGCGGCGCCCAGCTCCTTGGCCGTCGAGGGCGTCTGGCGCCATAGGGCCACCGGAACTATCTTGACGTCGCCGAAGAAATACCGGATAAAGGGCATGTGGACCTCGACCGAGTGCTCCTTGGAGAAGGCGTAGAAGTCGTCCTCGAGGGATCTGTATTCGGACAGCAGGAACTCGGCCACCTCCCCATCGATCTCGAGGGCGCCTAGAGGCGTCTCCCAGACGCCCGATTTCATTATTGCGACGGGCGCCCCCACGCCGTAGTGGTTAGGCCCGACGACCACCACCGTGTCGGGCTTCCCGTAGCCCTTAAGCGCCGCGTACGCCCAAGCCGCCACGGGGCCCGAGTAGACATAGCCCGCGTGGGGCGCTATAGCCCCCAGCGCGCGGGCCCCCTCGGGATTGAGGGATTCCGTCCGGGGGCCTAGCTCATGGCCGATGCTCCACCTAATCCTCTCGATGAGGGCCTCTCGATCGGCCTCGTAGAAATAGCCGGCGACAGCCGGCTTCCTGACTCTAGTCATGAGGATATATCGCAGTTATATTATCTACTCTCTACTAGCTTAGTCTCGAACTCCTCAGGCGGAACCGGCAGATCTTGGTCCGGCTTAAGCTCCCCTCGCTCCCTCAGAACCTGTCTGGCCAAGATCCAGAATATGAGGGCAAGGCTGCGCCTCCCCTTGTTGTTGCACGGTATCATCAAGTCGATAAAGTCGTGGGGCGTGTCGGTATCCACTAAGGCGACCACCGGTATCCCCATGGCCGCGGCCTCTCTGACGGCTTGCGAATCGAGCTTGGGATCCACCACTATTAGCAGATCTATTTCCATATATTCGGGCAGATAGGGGTTTGTCAGAATCCCCGGCGTAAATCTACCCGCTATGTACTTACAGCCGACGTATTTACAGAACATCTCTATGGGCTTGAATCCGTAGGGCCTCGTCGTGTGCACCAATATCCTGTCGGGGCTGTATCTTGCTATGAACTTCGCGGCTATCCTCAGCCTCTCGTCTATTTTCCTAATGTCGAAAATCCTCAGCCCGTCCGGCCTCACAGCGTAGATAAAGCCCCTCTTCTCCAAGTACTTATTGGACATCTTGGTGCCCAGCCTGATGCCGGAGGACAGATACCTCTCCAGCGGCACTAGGTACTCGTAGCCCTCACTGCTCTCGCCCATCGAGGGCGGGCCGCTCCACTCCTTTTAATTATTTTCGTCCTAAGCCCACCGCCTCAATGCGCCGGAGAGGGCGGGCTTCCCCCGACCGCCGTCAGGCCTTCAGAACCTAGTCTTCCGACGATGTCGATGGGCCGAACTGAGGTCAACCCGCGTCCTGCCGGCGGCCCGTCTCTTCGAGCCACCTCGCTATGGCGTCTGCGAGTTCCGCGTAGCGATGAAGTAAGCCGCCTTAGCCGCGAGGACTAGGCAGAGATCCATAAATCAAAAACGCCCCTTTGAACATCAACATACATCGGAACCCAGTATTCCTCTTCATCATATCCGCGATGACGGGCCCACCTCATTACCGATAAAAGGGAGGGTCGCTTAAAACCTTATGTGCGACGAGCTGGGCGAGTTCGTCGATTGGTTCTATAGAAACTACTCCGGGGTTCTGGGGATCTCGCAGGTCTACGTAGTCCCGCTCGGCGGATTCGTCCTTGCGGCGATCCATTTCGAGAGGGGCTCGAGGGTCTCGGGCGGCGTGCCTGTCGGCTTAACTATCTACGGGCTGGGCGACCGCGTCGAGGCTTACTGCAGCCTACCGATATCCTGCACAGCCGACGGCCGGACGGTGCGCATGGGAGACCTAATCCAATCGAGGGTGGGGCCCTCTGGGGCTGACCTACCGCTGGTGGGAGACCTGGGCCTCGAGGTCGTGTGCCTAGATGGGGCCGTCGCCGCGGTCGAGAGGATTGGGTGCTCCGATATGTACAGCCGCATGGGGCAATTCGCCGTGGCGTGCGGCCTATTGAATAAATGGGCTCGGGTGGGCGGCGATATATACAGCGAGTTCAGGGAGGCGGCAGGGCTCTAGAGCCCGCTGGCAACGACATGGATATATACCCACTTCAGTAGAGAGCTATATGAGTAATATCAAAGTAAATGTACGCGGCGGGGCGGCGCCGCCGGGCTCTCTGGCCGACTATTTGAAGGGCGTCAAGGTCAAGCTGGTCACCATATCGGGTAAAGGCGGCGTGGGCAAATCGTTGGTCACCGCCGCCGTTGGGCTAGGCCTCGCGTTGCGGGGCTATAGGGTGGGCATTCTGGACGGCGATATATACGGCCCCACGATACCCAAGCTGCTGGGCGTGGCCGGCTCCACGCTCTATGTCGACTCCAGGACGGGGAGGATCGTGCCCGTGTCGGGGCCCTTCGGGGTCAAGGTGGTGTCGATAGACTTCATGCTTCCCAGCGATGACACGGCCGTGATCTGGAGAGGCGCCTTGGTGACCCAGGCATTGAGGGACTTCATATCGCAGGTGGACTGGGGGCCTCTCGACGTGCTCATGGTGGACCTCCCGCCGGGCACCGGCGACGCCCCGTTGACCATAGCCCAGAGCCTGCAGGGCGGGATAGACGGCAGCATAATAGTGACCATACCGTCCGAGATCTCACGCCGTATAGTGGTGAAGGCGATAGACTTCTCGAGGAAGGCGCAGATACCCGTTGCCGGCATAGTGGAGAACATGTGCTGCTTCGTGTGTCCCGACAGCGGAAAAACCTACTATATATTCGGCGAGGGGGCAGGCAGAAGGATCGCTGAGAAGGCCGGCGTGCCTTTCCTCGGCCAGATACCCATGGACCCCTCGCTGTCGAAATATCTAGACGAGGGCAGGCTGCATGAGTTCCTGGCTCTCGACAACGACGCAGTCAAGCACATCATGTCCATAGTGGACTCCTTGGCCTCCAAATACGCCGACAAGCTGAGACAGAAGGTCGAGGAGGAGAGGCCCAAGAGGATCTCGTTGATGAAGCTGCCGGGCGAGGACGAGGAGCAACAAGGCGGCGGCTGAGAACAACCTACTTTCCGCCTCAGTTGCCCATCTGCGTCTCCGCCCCGCCATCGGCGGGGTTCATGAAGGCGGGCCGGCGCAGCTTCCGTCGAGAGTTGGCGAGATCCACTGTCATGAGGGCAGGCCTATCTCTGGGCCTCGCGTGACGCCTAAGACGGCCTCGGCCGACCGTACCCCAGCCTAGGGGGCCTTCGATGATTTTATAAATGGCAGGGTGATTCGGTCTATGGCGTATCCTGAGGACGTTCGAAAGATCTTGGAGGCGCTTCTGGAGCACAACGAGTGGAGGCGGAGGCAGACCGTCAATCTCATAGCGTCGGAGAACGTCATGTCGCCGCTAGCCGAGTTGGCCTACCTCAACGACTTGATGGGGAGATACGCCGAGGGCTCCGTGGGCAGGCGGTACTACAGAGGGACTAAATACGTGGATCTCCTCGAGGAGGCCTTGTCGAGAGGCTTCGCCGAGATTCTCGGCGCAAGGTACGTCGACGTGAGGCCCATCTCGGGGACGGTGGCCAACTTGGCGACGTACTACGGCCTGGCGCCGGAGGGGGGCACCATGGCGTCGCTGCCGACCAGGGCGGGCGGCCATATAAGCCACAACCAAGTCGGCGGCCCCAAGGCCCTGAAGCTCAAGGTGCTCGATCTGCCTTGGGACGTCGAGGCTTTCAACATAGACGTAGATAGGGCGCGTAGAGTCATAGAGGAGAATAGGCCTAACATAGTGGTTCTGGGCGGTTCTCTCTACTTGTTCCCCCATCCCGTGAGGGAGATCTCGGAGGCCGCCCACGCGGTCGGCTCCTACGTCATCCACGACTCGGCCCACGTCTTCGGCCTCGTGCTGGGCGGAAAGTTCCCCAACCCGCTGAGGGAAGGCGCTGATGTGACCACCTCCTCGACGCACAAGACCTTTCCAGGCCCCCAGGGAGGGCTTATCGCCAGCGCCCTGGAGGGTGAGGTCAACGAGTCGATCGCCCGCGGGGTGTTCCCCGTATTTACGTCTAACTACCACATGCATAGATACGCCGCCACCTATGTCGCTCTGGCCGAGATGAGGCAGTTCGGCGCCCAATACGCCGAGCAGATAGTCAGAAACGCCAGGGCCCTCGCCGAGGCGCTACACGCCAACGGGTTCGACGTGGTGGCGGAGCATCTGGGCTTCACCAAGACCCACCAAGTGGCCGTGGACGTCTCGAGGCTGGGCGGCGGCGAGGCGGCGTCCAAACTGCTCGAAGACGCCAACATAATCGTCAACAAGAACATGCTGCCTTGGGACAAAAGCGCGGTGAAGCCCAGCGGGATTAGGCTAGGCGTCCAGGAGGTCACCAGGTGGGGCATGCGCGAAGGAGACATGGCCGAGCTAGCCGGCTTCTTCAAGGAGCTCCTCATAGACGGCAGAGAGCCCAGCCAAGTACGCAGAAAGGTCGTCGAGTTCAGGAGCCAGTTCCTGGAGGTGAAGTACGGCTACGGCGTCGACGGCGAGCTGGCCGGGAGGCTGTTGGGAAGCATAGGGCTGGCTTTTTAGATGCACTGGACGTACCCGCCGTCGATCCCGATCAGCGATCCGGTGATGTAGCTAGCCCTCTCGGAGGCCAGAAAGGCCACGAGCTCCCCTACCTCCTCGGGCTTGGCCATGCGGCCGAGCGGTATCTCGCCGGCCATGGCCTTCAACACGTCCTCCAGAGGCTTGCCCTCCCGGGAGGCTCTGTCCCTAGCCACCTCCAGCACCCTCTCGGTCTCGACGTAGCCCTGGAGGATCCCGTTGACGAGTATGCCGTACTGGGCCAGCTGGTACGCCAACGTCTTCACGAGGCCTGCTATCGACAGCCTTATCACGTTGGACAGAGTTAGGTTGGGCAGAGGCCTCTTCAGCGTCAGCGACGTTATATATATTATACGGCCCTGCCTCCTCTCGATCATATACGGCAACACGTCTCTGGTCAGCCAGACGGCGCTCATCAACAGAAGCCTCACCGCGTAGTCCCAGTCCTCCTCTGTGAGCTCCATGAAGGCCCCCGGCTTGGGAGGGCCGGTGTTGTAGACCAGTATATCCACGCCGCCGAAGCTCTTCGCCGCCGTCTCGGCTATCTTGGCGACGTCGGCTCTCTTCGTCAGATCTGCCTGCACGGGGATTGCCTCGACGCCGAACTCGGACCTTATCTCAGACGCAGTCCTCGAAAGCCTCTCCAGATCCCTTGACGCTATGACGAGGTTTGCGCCCTCCCGCGCGAGGACTCTGGCTATTCCCTTCCCTATACCTCTACTGGCCGCGGTGACCACGGCAGTCTTCCCCCTTAACATGTTACTTAACTTCTATAAATATATATTTCTTGCAGACGCTCCTTATGGGGCACTCCTCGCATCTGAGCTTCGCGCAGTAGTTCTTGCCAATATAATAGGCGCCCCTCTCGTAGGCTATGGGATCGCCGCTTAGGTAGGCGACCGCCCTCACCAAGCCCCTCACGGACTTGAGACGTATCTGCAACGGATCGCAACGCTCCTTTCTGCCCCTACAGAGCAAGGCCCTCGCCACCCTCTGCCTTACCTTGGAGGCTGTCGGCGAATCGACGTCCTCGAAGGAGCCGCTGCGCATGGTGGTGAGCGTGGTGTAGAAATCCCCATGTACTCTATATTTTCTAACTTCGTTTTTATTATAAGCTATCCTATATGCTAGAGGTATACTGTTTTTATCTATAAATACTCTTAGAAATAATTTAATGCCTCTATCGACAGAATAGCCGCCGCTGTTTCCGAAGATGAACTCCCTCACATCTTTTTCAAATCTATCCAGCCGTTTTTCCCTTAATATCCAGAGATACAATCCCTTTTTATTTTTTAAAAATTCTATTGTTTTTATGATATTATTTATATATATATTTATAGAGTCAATATTACCTAGTGTATTTATAAGTAAGCGCCTCAGCTTAGATGCGGAAAGGCCGTCCAGCTTCTCGTATTCCCGCGGGAATACGTCGAGCAACGTGTCGCTCCTGACGCCGTTGTTGCCCGCCAGGTAGGACAGTATCGTAATATATACTATTATATCTTCTATATTTTTTACATTAGATAAATTATTAATAATAGTAGATATATCTGAATTTTTATATGATTCTATAATTGATTTTATCTGCGCCGCAACATATTTTAGGTCTTTAGGCATCGAGGCTAGCGCCCCGTCCTCCAGCTCCGTCCCTGTCTTTATGATCGCCGCTCTCACCTCTGCGGCCACTAACTCTCTTTTATCCCTTATATTTTTATGGAGGAGCTCGTGGAGAAGGCCCGAGAGGCCCTAAGGAACGCATATGCGCCCTACTCGAAGTTTCGCGTGGGCGCAGCCGTGTTGACTAGAAGCGGCAGGATTTACACAGGCGTCAACGTGGAGAACGCCAGCTACGGGCTGACCATATGCGCTGAGAGGGTCGCCGTGTTTAAGGCCGTATCTGAGGGAGATAGAGACATAGTGGCCGTCGCCGTCGTTGTCGACTCCGACGAGCCGGCGGCCCCCTGCGGCGCATGTAGGCAGGTCATAGCCGAGTTTAACCCCGACGCGCTTGTAGTCATGGCGACCGCGGACAAAAGGAAGGTGGTTACGGCGAGCCTCAGGGATCTCTTCCCATCGCCGTTTAGAGGCGATAGGCTAAAGCCCTAGCTCGACGTAGGTGTCGGGATACTGCCCGTTTTCGTCTTTCTCGTATTTCTTCAACATGTCCCAAATCGTCAGAAGCGCGGAGCCCGCCGCAAATAGGGCCTCCAGGCTCGGCGAGGCGTCTCTGCCCTTCAGCACCACCTCGACGGCTACGGTATCGTCGCCTACCTCCACCTTGCTGTTCGCATACTCCAGCTTCACGCAGTCCACCGGCAACAATTCGCATAGCCTCTTGGCGTTGAGCGGAGCCACCGTCCTCGCGGCGCAGATGGGGTCGCCCTTCTCGACCGAGCCGGCCTTGATGGGGGCCGTGGAGGTTAAATGTATATAACCATAGGCTTTAACTACATAGCCGAGATCCGGGCGGCTGATCTTCACAGACCCCCTCGGCTCCTCCAGTCTGTGCTCCACGCCCTTGATCTTCGTATCTACGCGTAGCCTCCTTATGGAGGCGGCGCCCGCCGCTATGGCGCCCACGAGGGCGCCGAATAGGGCATCCATCTCGACGCCTGTCCTCCACACAGTCCAAGCCCTCGCCTCCACGGCCCCTCCGCCGCATTCAGCCGAGGCGGATAGGGGCACTGGATGCAAAAGCGGTATGTATCTATACGCCTGTTTAGCCGCCAGAGATGCGGCCACGGCACAGCCGATGGGATCGGCTACGGAGGCCTCGGCAGAGGCCTCGGCGTATCTGGCCACGTCTCCCTTCGCCGATATGTCCACCATCACGCCTACAAAGGCCTCTCCAGTAGAAAAATTATTACGGCAAAAGTAAATAACGACAGCAGATCCTTATCTGTGCCCAATGACGTCAAGGTGAAGTACAGAGTCTGGGTGGAGTGGAACGGCAACCAGATAATAGGGCCTGGTATATACGATATCCTGAAGGCCGTAGAGGAGACCGGCTCCATAGCCTCTGCGGCGCGGAAATTGGGGTTTTCCTATAAATTTATATGGACATACCTAAAGAAACTTGAAGATATATTGCAAGTTCCGTTGGTGCAATCTAAACGGGGCGGACGGGAGAGGGGCAAGACGGAGCTGACGGAGGTGGGACAGCTCCTCCTAAAGCACTACGAGGAGATAAGCTCGGAAATCAACAGGCTGGTGCCGGTCTGGCAGGACAAGTTTCAATCCATCGTAAACTCTCTAGATAAATATAGGGAGGCCGCCTCCGAGCAGGAAGGCGAGGAGGAGCTGCCGTTCTACAGCGAGGACGAGTGAGATATCTTCAGCCTAAAGGTGGGCTCGCGGGCGTACACCGCACGGGACACCGCCTCGTATACCTTCTCCGCGTCCCTCTCCTTGATGGGGCCGTAGAGATCGGCCACCGGCTCTCTGTAGAGACAGGGCTTCAGCTTCCCGTCGCTCGTAAGCCTCATGGTCGTGCAACCGGCGCAGAAGTGGGGGTTGTTCCAGTTCTTGACTATCTCTATATCGACGCCGGCCAGCCTCAGGATAGGCCTGTTATGTAGGTCCTTCCTGGTGTGGGCGGGCCTTGCGCCCATGCCCTCCAGCAGCTCGGCCGCCTCGTCGGCCGAGGCTTGCAGATCGCCGAATATCTTGCTGCCGAGACCTACAGGCATGAGCTCTATCAACTGGAGAGACGCTCCGACAGATGCGGCGAGTTTGACCAACGACTTGAGCGACTCCCTGTCCTCGTTCACTCCTTTCAGGAGCACCGCGTTGAGCTTAACCTTCATGCCCGCCTTGACCGCCGCACGCACGCCGGCCAACACCCTGTAGAACCACTCCCTGGGCACCCCCGCCACTTTAGAAAACCTTTCGGGATCCGTCGAATGTATCGACACGTTGACCCTCCGGAGCCCCGCGGCGGCGAGGTCCTCGGCCAGCTCCGCCAGCCTGAAGCCGTTGGTGGTCATCGAGATCTCGACGCCGCCTCTGCCCATCTTCCTCACTATATCGACTATATCGCCCCTCAGAAGCGGCTCCCCGCCTGTCAGTTTGTAGTCGCTTACGCCGACCTTCGAAAGCACGTCGACTAGAAACCCATAGTCGTCTGCGTTGAGGCTACGGCCGATGCCCCTCGGCTGGCCTTCGAAGTGGCAGAATATGCAGGAGAAGTTGCAGACGTCGTTAACGACCACTCTAAGCTTCAGGAACGGCCTTCCGTATCTGTCGACCAACACCAATACCTCTTGGCGACCTGCATTTTTATGTAGACGTGTACTATACGTATACTTTAAAGACCCAATTCCTCGGGCTATCTAAATGCTCTTCTCGGCGATAGCCGTTGCGTATCAAACGCGGAAGGTCTTTTCAAATTTATTTATTTTATTTATCACAATCTCTATATTAATTTTAATACAATCATATTTATTAAATAACGATATTATTGATTCTATTTATATGTTAATTATATCAATATTATTAATAAGGGCCATGGTGGGTAGATACGTAATGGCTATGCGCGTAGTGCTCTACATAGCAATTGTGGCTCTGCTGTTTCTCGACTCGGATCTGTTTTTACTTGAAAAATATAATATAATTAATATTATACTTGATTCAATTATTGTTTTTATTGCATTAATATTATTTGAAATTTATGAATATTCCTATTATAGAATTAATAAAACTCTGGATATCGCCGTACCTGCGATGATATCCATGGCGATACAAGGCCCCTACATGTTTGCGTTGCCTATCCTGCAGGGTTTTGTCTTCGCCGTATTCGATCTGCCGATATATCTATATGGACCTCTGGCTTTTCTTGCCTATCTATTTAATTATTTCTTTTTAATTAGCATGTTTAAGATTAATTTTATTTTTCTTTTTGTTTTTATAAATACATTCTTATTTTTAATTACTTTCTTTATTTTTAATAAAAGAATTGCCTATAGGTCTACGTCGCCGCCGGTAGGGTGGCTCTACTCTTGGCTTGGTAATAAATATTACGTGGAGGACGTGGTGGGGGTTGGCGGCTTCAGCTACGTCCTGAGGGTCTCGGCTGGCGGGCAGAAACTTGCGGCGAAGGTGCTCAGATATACCGACGACAGGGGGAATCCTCTCGCGTCTAGCTGGGGCGTCATAAAGATATTTGGACAGGAGATGAATAGATACCTGGAGGTCTTGTCGGACCACGTGGTGAGGGCCTACGAGGTATCTATACCGTCTGCTGAGTATAGATCCGTGGGTAGCTATATGAAGAATCCCCCGTACATGATACTTGAATACATGGAGGGCGGATCTCTGAGGGAATATCTAACCGAGAGGAGGGTCCTCTCCTTGGATGAATTCCTTAGGATATTTCTACAAATAGCGAGAGGATTAAGCGATATTCATAAAAATAATCTAGTTCATTTAGATATAAAACCTGAAAATATTATGTTCAAGGACAAAGAGAGGACCGTCGTCAAGATAGGGGATCTGGGCATTGCGAAGCTCGCCGTGGGCAAGGCCGTGGCCGCATCGTACCTCTCGCCGGCCTATGCGGCGCCTGAGACTCTCTACGGCCAGACGGCCTCAAAGGCCTCAGACATATATTCGCTTGGCTGTGTGATGTATGAAAGCTTGACGGGGATAAACCCGCAGTCGTTCGTGGTGAACGGGTACGAGATACCTCCGCCCGATAGATACAGGCCCGAGACCCCGTCTTGGCTCTCGGGCTTGATAATGTCTACGCTGTCTCCGAGACCGGAGGCCAGGCCCACCGCAGAGCGGGTCCTCGAGATACTGGAAAACTATATAAGCGGGGCCGGCGCTCCTTGATGGATGCCTTGGAGATGTCCCGTCTGCGGCACCGAGAACCCCGACGATATAGATATCTGTAGGATATGCGGCGCCGCCAAGCCGACCGCCGGCACCGTGAGCGTAGCCGAGAGGGGCCCTAAGGTGATTGCTCACTACAGACAGCTGGTCATCGAGATATTGGAGTCGCCGGTCAAGGGGCTGGCGGGCACAGCCAAGGCCTTCGACCTGGAGGCCTCGGGGAATATAGTGGCGGTAGGTCGTGCGTTGGACAACCACCTGGTGTTGCCGGATCCCTCGGTCTCTCGGAAACATCTAAGGGTGGTGGTGTCTTCCGAGGGCTTGATCCTCGAGGATCTAGGTAGCACCAACGGGACGTACCTAATGCCCGAGGGGAGGAAGATCAACGTGGCTAAGGCGGGAGAGGAGGCGGTCGTCAAGCTCGGCAATTCGGTGGTTAGGCTACGGCTGGTCAGGTGACTAGGTCGAGGGTTCTCGCCAGAGGCCTCGCCCCGTCGACCTCGATAAGAAACGTGTCTTCGAACTGGGCGACGAAGCCGCCGCCTTCCTCGACCAGAACTTCGTAGCCGTAGAGAACTCCTTCCAGCAAGGCGTCTTTATAAAAGGCGTTGGGGATCTGGGGGAACCATCTGGGCGTGAAGGGCAGATTGCTGGAGAATTGATATATTACATCTATATATTTTTGATATTTTTTAGACTTATTTCTCATAAGTCTAAATATGGTTATATTTTTATTATCTACAACATATCCTTTACCGTTTGTTGCAAAGGGCTCCACGGCATATACGTCGCCCGCCTTGATGACCTGCGATGCGGACCTATCGCCGTAGTTGGGTATCACGTCGCCTGCGTGGAGGACATAGCGCTCTATCCGGTGCCCCGTCAGATTGTAGATAGGCCTGTAGCCGAACGCCCTTATGGTCGCCTCTATCGCCTCGCCGATCTGCCAGGCCCTGACGCCGGGCCTCAACGCCTCGTAGGCCCTCTTGAGCGCGTTGTAGGAGGCCTTTATCAAGCCGTCGTAGGCGTTGGTCCCCATCGCCGCCGTGATCGCGGCATCCACGATGCGGCCATCCCTATGGGCGCCTATATCTATCTTCACGACCGAGTTCCTAGGGATTCTGCTGCCGTCGTTCTTGACTGCAGTATAGTGCGCCGCCACCTCGTTGACGCTGACGTTGACCGGAAACGCGGGCCTGGCCCCCTGCGCGATTATGAACTGCTCTATCTTTTCGCAGAGCTCCAGAATGGGCATGTCTGGGTGGACGATATCGATGGCGTACCTTAACGCCTTGTGGACTACCTCGCCCACCTCGACCAGCTCGTTCACAGGTCTTTCCTCTTGGCGTTAATAAACAGATCGCCCTCAGGCGCCCCTAGGCCGGACATGTTGGCCCGACGCGGGCCATATGGCCTCTTTAAGGTCGGCTAGGCGGTCTTAACTTCGTCGAACGACATTATCGACATGTCGTCAGGCGCCTTGGCCACAGGCCCGACCCTCGCCGCAATTATGTACTTAACGCCCCTCTTGGTCGCCAGATCCACTATCCGCTGGGTTGCTATTCCGTCCATCAATATGGCGTATGCGCTGCCCTCAGATGACGACAGGAAGTCGGGAAGCTCCCTAACCGCAAGCCTCTTTATGGGGCTCCACTTCTCATCGTATATCTCGGCCTCAAGCGTGCCGAGCATCTCGTCTATCTTAGCCTTTATAAAGTCGGGCACCTCCGGCGGGCGCCCGGCCGGCTGAGGCTGTGGCGCCTGGGGCTGGGCCTGTTGTTGCGTCTGGGGCTGCTCCTGCGACTTGGCCTGCTGCTGGGCTAGATACTCCTCGACGGTCATCTTGTTCCTCAGAGCCCTCGCTATCTCCTTTGCGGTCAACTGCTCCACCTCCTTGCCGGGAGGCGCCCTGGCTACGTAGTCTATATGCGCCACCTTCAATAGATCTCTCAGCACGAGCTCGCCGCCCTTATCCCCGTCGACGAACGCCGTCACGTTCTTGCGCTTGCTGATATCTATAACTGTTTGAGGTATGCCCTGGCTTATACCCTCTATGGCTATCACGTTGCGATAGCCGTGCTTGACCAGATTAACGACGTCCGCGCGGCCCTCCACTATTATTATGCTGTCGGCCTTATCCACGTCGGGACCTGCCGGCAACCTCTCAGGGCCGTATTCGATTACCTCGGCCTTGGCCACATCCTCCTTAAGTCGCTCGAGTATCTCCTTGGTGTCGGGCAGGACCTCCTCCTCCATCATTTTGATCAGCTCCCTAGCCCTCTCGACTATTTTATTCCTCTTTTCCTCCCTCAGATCCCTGATCTCCAGTATTTTGACGTTGGCGGGATAGGGCCCGACTCTCTCCACGCTCTCTATAAGCGCCGCTATCAGGGCGGTCTCGTAGCGATCCAAGTTAGAGGGTATGTTAACTCGGGCCTTCGTGTGGCCGTCCTTCTCCAATATATCTATTTCGATCCTGCCTATGCGCCCCATCATCTGCAATTCCCTCAAGTCCATATCCTTGCCCAATAGACCCTCTGTCTGCGAGAACAGAGCCCCTATTATGTCCGACTTATCCACGACCCCGCCCACCTCGATCTGGGCGACGATCATGTACTTCGAGACTATGGTTAAGGCTCCCATGGCCTACACTTTAATAACATCTTTAAGTATTTACCTATGGCGAGAGCCCCGCCCCTTAGGGCGGGGAGGAGGTCGGCTGCCTCCCGAGCGACGCGCATCCTGCCGACACGATGGCCATGCTAGCCTAGAAAATCGAGCAGGGTTCTAGAGCCGCCTCTGCCCACCAGATCGCCCTCCTTCACGCCGATCACTTCGCCTATCCTTAACGCCGCCGGGACTATCTGCCTCTCGACGTAATAGTCGGCGTCGACCTCCCTTATATCTTGGACTAAAATATAGGGCTTGGCCCTTGAGCTCAATTTATCGCCGCCTTTTATTATTACATATCCAATGCTCATGCCTTTATGTATTTTATATCCATATTTCTCAAGCATCTTGGCTGCATATATATGCGGAGGAGTCACTTTATATTCATCTAATTCCTTATCTATAGTTTTCCATATTATCAAATCATCAATATCTATATTATAAGTTTTAATATTATCTATAATAGATTTTACATAACTGACAATTTTAGTTTTAGCCTCCGCCGGGCTTTGCGACTTGAGCGCATACTCTATCACCCTCAGCTGTACCTCCTTTGCCAGCTCGCACCAATCGCCCCTCACGACCTCAAATCCCACTATGTCGATCCTGCCGTCGTCCAGAAGACCTGCGTAACGCTTTTTCGATTCTGTAAATAGAAGTTTTTTATATATCTTCTCTAATTTTATTTCTATATTAAATTTATCATTTACATAATTTATTATTTTATCGATGTCTCTCGAATACTTAACAAATAAGCTATCTGTATCGCCATATATAACATTTATCCCTATATTTTTAGCGAATTCTATGACTTCTGATAATATATTTCTCGCGAATGCTGTGACGGATTCTGCGACCTCACGTTTATACCACCTGGCCCCTAGCCAGCCCATGTAGCCGTACATAGCGTTAGCCATTATCTTCAGGGCCCTTTGTCTTTCGTCCAGTAGCTTGTACTCCACGCTGTTTGGGTCGAGGCCGGACATCGCGCTTCTGACCTCCCTCCTCAGCTTAACCAGAGAGGCCAGCACCTGCGGTATGAAGCCGGTCGGCGACTTCCTAAACCTATGGCCGACCTCCGGCGCTCTGTAGGCCCCCTCGGGCGGGTCGGGCTCGCCGGGCTCTAGGTACGTATCGGGGGACAGGTTGTACCTCATCATTATGCTTGGATACATGCTCGTGAAGTCCAGCACGGCGACATCCTGGTATATACCGGGCCGCGGCTCCAGCACTATGGCGCCTTTATACGTCTCGTAGGGCCTCTCCTCTCTGTTGGGCGCCACCTCGCCCATGCGGTACGCGTATCTCATCAGCATCCACTCGACTCTAGCCCCTACGGAGGCCGCGGCCACTTGGTCTAGCGGCACGCCCGACACCGATGACAGTTGGATTAGGTAGGGCAGCAGCTTCTCGCCCAGCCCGTAGGTGGAGGCGGCGTCCTCCATGGCGTATTTGATCAAGATGGGCCTCCTCGACGGGTCGTCCCAATACTCGTAGATCCTGTGGCCAGGTATCAACGTCCTTTCGTCGCGCCTCATGACGCCGAAGTATTCGGCCGCCCTATCCAAAGTCTTGACCTTGATCTCCTGGATCTCATCCACGACGTTGTAGAGATCCACGTTGGCTCTGCCCACGACCGACCAGTGGCCGTACACGCTCTGCTGAGGGGCTCCGCCCAGCCTATCTACGGATAGAGCTACGCCGAGCCTTCTAGCCCTCTCGGCCAGATAGGGCCAGTCGAAGCCGTTGGAGTTGTAGCCGAGTATTATGTCCGGGTCGTACTCCCTTATATACTCGACGAACTCGCGCAACGCCCTCCTGTCGTCCCGCTCATCTGCAGTTATCGCGAAGGCCCTGCCCGAGGAATCCTTGATGGAGATCGCCACGACGGGATCTCTAGCCGGATCGGCGGTGCCCCGCGCGTTATAGACCTCTATGTCGAATGCCGCTATTCTGAGGTCGGGCAACACCCCGGTCTTCTCCAAAATGGGGGTGGGAGGCCTCCGCGCCGCGTATCTCCTCAAGCCGCCCAGCGTGCCTTCCTCAGAGGCCTCGACGAGATGCCACGTGGACGGCATGATGCCCACGTCGACCATATATCTCATGTAGAACCTAATATCGGCCTCGAGAACCCCCTCGACGCCCTCTAGGGCAAGGGCGGCCTCTCTCAGCCGCCTCACGTCCTCCGGCACGCGCGCGGTGACCTTGAACAGCTCGACAGGCCTGCCGAAATACCTCCTCTCGACGACATCTACGGCCTCGATGGGGGCTATCTTGGCCAGCGCCTGCCTCAGGTTGGACGGCTTACCCTTTACATAGAAATAAGGCCTAAACCCTCTGTCTGTTACAACCACGCGCTCGCCGCCCTTGGAGACGCCAAACATCCTAACCTCCGGCGTTCCTCCGACAACCGAATAAGTTATGTCGAGGAGCCAGAACTCGAGGTCCACATTATTATACTGCCTGTTTTTATTCATGCAGCCGCTCTCTAAATGTCTTGAGGAGCTCGCCGAGATATACAAGCCGGGCTCGTTGCCCCGGGAGATCCTCGAGTGGCAACTGGCCGAGATGAGAAAGTTGAGGCCGCAATAGCGGTAGGGCGCAGGCCGGCTGGGGCTTTTTGTTATTTCCCTCGGCCCGCCCTTCAGGCGGTGAGGAGGTCAGTTGGCCCAGCTGTATCTGCGGAGGCGTCTCGAGCGGCCCCAGCCGCAGCTTGCACAGTACCCCTTGGCTACGTTGTAGGAATGGCGTCCGCATCTGGGACAGCGTATGTGCGTCTTGCCTCTGCTGTGCTTCCCCATCGAGGGTGTGCCCTTCATGTCGGCGAGACGAAGAGGACGTTTTCGCCCCTAACGACCACGGTGCCCCTCTTCAGCACTATATTGTTGTCGATAACCTCCTCGGCGTCTTCAAGCAGCAAATTCACGTGCTGGTCGAAAGACTTCAGGATGCCCCTGATCTCGTATCCGTCTCTCAGCTTGACCAACACCCTCTTCCCTATTGAGTCTTGAAGCGTGGCGCCCAACGTGGCCAGGCACTTCGACATATCACTCGACATGACGTCGGCCCTACACCGGGTATTTAAAAATTTGTCCTTTAGCCGACGGGCGGCCGGCGCCCTCCACACGTAGTGCGATCGCGTCGTGTCGGGACTGCGCGATATAGCTCGCCGCGTCGGGCCTGGGCCGGAGAGCTCCGTCCAGGCGCCTATATCGCGGAGAGGAGGAGGGCGCATCCCCAACCCGGCCGGGGCCTGCCTCCGCGACCTATGAGCGGAGGCCGCGAGTCCCCGCGTCCGCCGGAACCGAAGGGTGGACGCGGTTAGAGGGCTCTTATCCTTTCGCCGACTTTCGGTATCACTGTGGTTATCTTGTAGCGTAGCTCTATGGAGGTGGCCAGGCTGACGATCTTGGAGGGCTCGCCGTGGATTAGGACCACTTTGCGCGGCCTCGGTTCCACCGTCTCCACGTATTTCATCAACTCCCTCCTGTCGCTATGGCCCGAGAAGCCGGGTATCGACAAGACGCCCATCCTCATCGAGACTTTGGCCTCGCCCATGGATATGCTCCTCACCAGGAAATCTCTCTCGCCGTTGAGTATACGCCGTCCCAACGTGTTCTCGGCTTGATACGAGACGAATATCAGCTTGTTGGCGGGATCTGAGGCCAGATTCACGAAGTAGTCCAGTATGGGTCCGCCGTTCAGCATCCCGTGGGGGGCGATTATGATGCCGGGCCTCCCGTCTTGCGTTATGCGCGCTATCTGGTTTATCCTGTCCTCTATCCTCTTGGCCCTCTCGACGACCTCTATGTCGCCCGAAGAGGTGAAGGGGTTCACGCCTCCGTAGATCTCCTCGGCCACCTCTCTGTTCAAGAAGTGCGGATACATGAGGTAGGCGTTTAGGGTCTCTACTATCATGCCGTCTACATATATGGGCACCCTCTTCAGATTCCCTCGGTTGATCTCCCTATTCAATATATAGAGGATTTCCTGAGCTCTGCCGGTGCTGAAGGCCGGTATGAGTACTTTCCCCTTGTTCTCCACGGTCTCGGTCACCGCCTTGACCAAGGTGTTCTCAGCCTCGACCCTGGGCGGCTGCACGTCGTCGCGGCCGCCGTAGGTAGACTCCATTATTAGCATCTCGACGCGCTTGAACTTATTCACAGCCTTGTTGAGGAGGTTGGTCCTCCCGAACTTGAAATCCCCCGTGTACAGTATGTTGTAGCGCCCGTTGCCTATATGCAGATGCACCAGCGCGGACCCTATCTCATGGCCCGCATCGTACAGAGTCAGCTTTACGTCCGGCGCTATGTCTGTGACCTCCTCGTAGTCTAGAGTGACTATGTGGTACATGAGGGTCTCTATATCGCTTTTAGTATAGGGCGGGATCTGCCCCTCGCGCTCCTTCAGCTCGACGTAGTCGGTCAAGAGTATATATGTAAGATATTTGGTGGGGTCGGTCATATACACGGGCCCTCTATATCCATATTTGTAGAGATAGGGGAGACAGCCCACGTGGTCCATATGCGCGTGCGACAGCACTACCGCGTCTAGGGAGTCCAGGTCTATCTGCTCCAGCAATGGGAACTCCTCTTCGTACTGCGAGGGCTTGAGGCCGCAGTCCAGAAGCACTCTGCTTTCGGTTGTGTCGACCAATATGGCGCTCCGGCCGACCTCCATAGACGCGCCGAGGAAGGACACGGTTATGGGTCCCTCCTTCACGACCGGCTCGTGGTGTATCCTGGCGCCCAATTCCCTCATCATAAAGATCCTCTTGTCGTAGGCGCTGTGGTAGATGGTCCTGACGTCGACTATGTCCTTAGACGGTAGCTTCATCATGTTGGGCACGCCCATCTCTATTATGGCGCGCCAGCCGGTCGACGAGAAGATCTCCCTCGCAAGCCTCTTGAAATCCCTCTCGGGGACGGCCCTCGAGAGATATACATATACATCGCCCGCATCCTCGAAGTGTATGTGTTCTACGAGATCAGGGGCGAGGGATAGGATAGCCTTCTCCGCATCCTTCTTGGACAGCCTGGCCGAGGCGTCGCTCCTAACCACAATCCTCTTTTTGAGGGTCTTTGCTAGTTCTGCTACTTCTTCATTGCTTAGATTAGCAGGATTCTTGATATAAATACAGATAGAAGGCCCCTCTACTTCTACTTTGGATACCTCGACGCTCGATAGAATCTCTTTGATCTTCGATTCAATATCTAAAGAATACGCCACAACAACGGCCTATTATGGCCTTATATATTTTTCTATTCGGCGATGGCCACCCTCTGCCGGGCGGATAACACCAGCCTGAAGCCGTCCCTGGTTATGGCCACTATGTCGATGCCCTCGCCAGAGCCCGGGTCGTTCCTCATGGCCGCCCTCACTGCGTTCTCGGCGAGCTTGACGGCGTCGTCGACCGACATGTCCTCCCTGTAGCCAACCTCCAGGACGCCCATGGCGTACGGCGAACCGCTCCCCGTGGAGATGTAGCGCTCCTCGCTGTAGCTGCCCAGCCAGTCGAGCATATACAGCTGCGGCCCCTCCTCGTCGAACCCGCCGAAGATCGAGTGGACGATGTAGATCATCGGCCTTGAGTAGAAGAGGAGCAACGAGGCGTAGTTGACCAAGGTCTTTACGGGTATAGGTCTCTTGTGCTCAGACTTGTAGTCCCTCGCCACCACGGTGAGCACGTTCAACAAGCCCTGGAGATCCGCGACGCCTCCGCTCATAGTAGCGGCTACATGGTCGTCGATCTTCCAGATCTTCTCGCCGCGTTTATGCGCTATGTAGTAGCCGGCGGTCACCCTCTTATCGGTCGCCAAGACGACTCCGTCGCGCGCCTTTATGCCTACGGTAGTTGTCATGGATGGGGCAGAATCCCCCCTTTTATTTTTGACGCTATACATTTCTTCTCGTGAAGGCAGCTCCAATTCCGCCCACTACGCTATCGGCTACTAGGCCGTATTGAGTGCATGCAACCTCCTCTGTCACCGCATATCTACACGTGGGATGCGCCTAGGCCGTACATTGATTCAACTTGTACCTTCCGCCGTATTTCACCTCGACATGTCGGTTCAATGTTTGGCTTTGACCCGTCTTTCCCATACCGGTTCAATATCCTGGGCCGAGTCTCCCTATTTCTTGAGCTCTATCTCCTCCGTGAAGGTCACCCTCTTTAATTCCGCAAATCTGCTACCTATCTCGGACGCTACTTGGAGCAACACGTTTCCGATCTTCTCGTAGAGCAAGACCTCGGCGGGTAGCCTCACCTGGGCCTCGGAGCCGTCTTGAGAGAAGGACGCTGAGATCTTATCGAGGGGGATCCTAGGCATGTATTGTTTTACTAGGTACGCTATTTTCTCCTCGTTGGAAGTCAGTCTCTTCACCACCTTGCCCCTGACCACCAACGTCTTGCCGGCCAGAGGGTGGTTGAAGTCGAGGGTGACTCTGCCGCCGGAGATCGAGATGACCCTGGCCCTGCTCCCCTCTATCTCCACCACGTCGTCCACGTGAGGCACTATGCCGTGTCTATGGAATTCCCTTATCGACAAGGTCTTTATCTTGCCGAGATCCCTCTGGCCGTAGGCCTTTTCAGGCGGTATCTCGACCTCTAGGTCCTTGCCCTCTTCGGCGTTTAGGAGAGCGCTCTCGAGCGGCTCCCAGAGCTTAGTCTCTCCAAGTATCACGAGCCGCGGCTCATAGACGTCTTCGGGCCTGTAGATGCCCGCCTCTTTAGCCGTGGCCTCGTTGGTTGTCTCGATCACCTTGTTGTCGTCTTTTACGATGACGGTGTAGTCCAGCAGTATGTAGTCGCCCCTATTGAACGTCATGGCGCCACCGTCCCCACCCCCTCCTGTTTCTGAGAGGTCTTCCTGGCCTTGACAAGCCTCGTTATATAGCCCGCCACTCTGTTTCTAACCTTCTTGCTCTGCAGATCGGCCAGCTCGGCCACAGCCCTTTTGTTTTCGTCGAAACTATCGGCGAATCTGTCCGGATACATCTCCAGAAGCTTCTCCGCTAAAGACTTTATGTAGCGAGGCTTCACCCTTCCCATTGAAGGGCCACGAACAAGGCCTTAAAAATACTTTACGCCGAGCGCGTGGACCTCCGCCGTACCGGCCGGGGCTCGCGTTGCCGTATTGGGAAAAATTTTTATATACGCGAAATTCGTAAAACCCCATGAGCTCCCAAACCGCATATTTGACGCAGATAGGTGGAGTACCCGTTCTGATATTCAAGGAGGGCACCCAGAGGGCGTTCGGCAAGGAGGCCATGAGGTTGAACATAATGATAGCGAGGGCCGTCGCCGAGGTGTTGAGAACAACATTGGGGCCTAAGGGTATGGACAAAATGCTTATCGACTCGTTGGGCGACATAACGATAACCAACGACGGCGCGACCATAATGGACGAGATGGACGTCCAGCACCCCATAGCGAAGCTACTAGTGGAGATATCTAAGTCCCAGGAGGAGGAGGCCGGCGACGGCACGACTACCGCGGTTGTACTGGCCGGGGCCCTGCTAGACGAGGCCGAGAAGTTGCTGGAGAAGAACATACATCCAACGGTGGTCGTGTCGGGCTTCAAGAAGGCCCTAGATGTGGCTGTGGAGCATCTGCGCAAGGTCGCAGTGCCGGTCAACCGCACCGACGCCGAGATGTTGAAGAAGATAGCCACCACGGCCATGGGCGGCAAGATCTCCGAGACCGTGAAGGACTACTTCGCCGACCTGGCCGTCAAGGCCATCTTGCAGATAGCTGAGCAGAGGGGCGACCGCTGGGTGGCTGATCTGGACAATGTGCAGTTAGTCAAGAAACACGGCGGCTCGCTCCTCGACACACAACTCGTCTACGGCATAGTGGTGGACAAGGAGGTGGTGCATCCCGCCATGCCGAAGCGCGTGGTGAACGCCAAGATAGCTCTTCTGGACGCCCCTCTGGAGGTCGAGAAGCCGGAGATAGACGCCGAGATCAGGATAAACGACCCGAGGCAGATGAGGGCCTTCCTCGAGGAGGAGGAGTCGATCCTCAAGGGCTATGTGGACAAGCTGAAGGCCGCCGGCGTCAATGTCCTGTTCACAACCAAGGGCATAGACGACATAGCCCAGTACTATCTTGCCAAGGCTGGAATACTCGCCGTGAGGCGCGTCAAGCGCTCGGACATCGAGAAGCTGGTCAGAGCCACCGGGGCCAAGCTGGTCACCAGCATAGAGGATCTGTCCGAGGCCGATCTAGGCTTCGCCGGGCTGGTCGAGGAGAGGCGCGTGGGCGACGAGAAGATGGTGTTCGTGGAGCAGTGCAAGAACCCCAAGGCCGTGTCGATACTGATCAGAGGCGGCTTCGAGAGGCTTGTGGACGAGGCGGAGCGCAATCTAGACGACGCGCTCTCGGTGGTGGCCGACGTTGTGGAGGAGCCCTTCATACTGCCCGCCGGAGGCGCCCCCGAGGTCGAGGCCGCGAGAGCCGTCAGGACGTTCGCGACCAAGATAGGAGGCAGAGAGCAGTACGCGATAGAGGCCTTCGCCAACGCGCTGGAGTCCATACCCAAGGCCCTTGCGGAGAACGCCGGCCTCGACGCGGTGGATATACTCACGGAGTTGCGGCACAAACACGAGCAGGCAGACGGCTGGAAATACGGCCTAGACGTCTACCAGGCCAAGGTCGTCGACATGGCGTCTCTCGGCTTGGTAGAGCCGCTGTCGGTCAAGGTTAACGCGTTCAAAGTCGCCGTGGAGGCCGCCTCCATGATACTCAGAATAGATGAAATAATAGCGGCCTCAAAGCTCGAGAAGGAGGAGAAGAAAGGCGAGAAGAAGGAGGAAGAAGGCGAGACTAAGTTCGATTAATAAATACCTATTTAATATTAAATAATTATAGTGAAATAATTTTATATGTATAATATATAGATAAAATTAGGAAAGCAATTATTGTTATTTTAACTATAAGATGGATAGGCGCTATCGTCAGCAGTATCACGCTCGACGAGATGCCCGCAAGCGAGGAGACCAGTATCCTCGACTTGGCGGCCGACAACATGGATCTATATAGAACGCTCGACGCGCGCACTTTCCCTTCTTCTAGATCTTCTAGGTCTGACAAGATGCGTATATCTCCTCCCTCCAGCTGTTTTATGTAGCTCAATTCGTCAGGCGCATATTCGCCATATAGGGTGCCGAGGTATTCCCTGAATTCCTTCATCGATAAGGCCCTATCCATTAACACATTTAATCTATTTCTTAATTTAGTAATATTAAATCTAAAAATAAATATATGTATTAAGAAAAGGGGAAATGATATATAAATTAATATATATGATATAAGAAAAGATAAACCGATTGCGAGAACGCTTAACAGCATAATTGCTCCATTTAAAATAATAAAGCGATTATATTCCTTCTCAACTAGTTTTTTAATTTTTAAATATATTAATTCATCCAACATATATTTCAGCTATTCTTCTAATTATTTTATCTTTATATTCTTTTTTAAGTTGTACTATGACTATGTTATCTTGATCTATGCGTGAATCCGCCAGTCTGCTTCTGGCTTTGCCCAGATCGGCTGCATGCATTGTGCCTAGGGCCTGTAGACCTATGGCACGGGCGGCTCTATACGCCTCGAAGTGCTCCGGATATTGAAGCTCTCCTATAATAAATAAATCTATATTTCTATTCATTGAAGAAAAAATTTCCTTTAGTTTACTTACAGAATTTATTTTTATCTGATTGAAATCAGGCAGATCTATAAACTCATCCGCCTCATCTATATACACCCTCTGTAGCCAACGAGGCAGTTCTAGATCTATTGCCTGCAACAAAGTCGTCTTTCCACTACCCGGCGGCCCTGCCACTATCAAGTCTTTGCGCCTTTCCACAACTTCTCTATATATAAGTACAGCGTCGTTTCTATCCAGAAGCCCGCTTACCACCAGATCCTCGAGGGTCTTCACGCCTCTATGTATTCTGACGTAGATATGTGGAGCCGCGACTATAGGCGGGAGATCGATCGAGATCCTGAGCCGCAGAGGGCCGAGCGATAGGCCATATCTAAATGATGGATTGGACTGCAGAAGCTTAAGTCCCTTCGCTCGGGCCAATAGAAGGAATCTATTTACAATATTACTTGTGGCATATATTCCAGTTTTTTGCTTTCCTTCTTTAGTAGTTATATAGATAAATTTCCCTGGAATTAATATAATATCTTCAATATTATTATCAATAAATAAATTATAGAGTACTTCCATTTCCAGCGACTTCATGAGGTAGTATAGTGCTTCTGAAACATCTCCAGTTAATCTGTAGTAAAGTTTATATCTTATATAAATAGTTTTATCTATATTTTTTGAGAATACTCTTCCTATAATATTAATAATATCTTTTTTGTATCTAAGTAATTCATCCCTCTCATCTATATGTCCTATTTCCATCAGCTTGATTAATCCGCTCAGCGCAGCTCCTTGCATATCTTTTTTAGATAAACTGCAGTATCTCTTATACTTAATTTACTGATATTTAATCTTTTTGCAATATTATTTTTATCATAACTAAGACCATATCTATTGCTAACCAAATAAAATATAGTGCCTGCCACCACCCTCGGATTCTTGCCTTGAATCTTCCTCTTGTCGATAGACTCCAACACCTTGATCGAGGCATTGAGAATATAGCCAGGCGCATCCAAGTCCTTAGCTAGAGATTCTATATATTGTTTTATTCTATCTTTATATTTTATATTTTTTGAGTATATTATTGTTTCTTTATTTAATTTATATAATAGAAATTTAAGCGATATTTTTTTAATATCAATGGGAATCTGGATGTTTTGACGCGGCACGTAGAGGACAGGCCCTATGACGCTTCCACAGTCGGTGCATACGTACTCTCCGCTGGACACGGCAACTCTGGAAGATCCGCAATAGGGACAGATCATGGACTAGATATCACGGGGAGGAATAAGCTTGGTGTATATTAGGGCGGAGTAGTCGGTGGGAGTTGCTATGAACTAAACTTGATGCCAATATATAATTTATCACCAACGTTATATAGCAAATCTATTTTTATCTTAAATATTAAACCGCCAATAGATATATAGGAAATATTATTATCTTTGCTATATAAAATACCCCACATATATATATCGTATTTATTTTTATAATCTTCATCTTTATTTTTATCAATATTAATTATAATTACATCGTTTTTATTTATATTTAAATTTAAAAGATCTAGTGGAATTTCCAATTCTGCCTCTGCATCGCCGCTGAGCAGTATCCGTTTTAAAGAGCCCTCCAAGTTCCTTATATCTTCGACTTTTTCCTTAAACTGCATGTGCTTCCGGAATTGTTGAAAATATAAAGTTTTAATTCCTTCTTTTCTTTCACTTTTATTAAAGATATAATTGATTTAATAGATTTATATAGTATGTATTAATAAAACACAAAATTACGATACGAATAAAGCTTTAAAACTAATATGTTGACCACCGTATGTCTGTACTCGCCGAGGCCAATAAAAGGTTTATCGCCGAGATTAACAACTTGCTGGGTAAGGAGGTTATCGTAGGTCTTCACAACGGCGAGGAGTATAGAGGCGTGCTGCACGCAGTGGATAGCCAGTTAAATATAATTCTTATGAATTCAGTAACAAAATCTGGAAATAAATATCCAAAATCATTGTTAATATCTAGGTATATTGTATATATAAATTCCGTGGAGAGAGAAATAGATCTAAGGGGCTTCGCGAAATATGCCGAGAAGTTCTTCCCTGGCATGGTGAAATACATCGAGGAGTCCAATATAGTGCTCATCAGCGATAAGGTCAGGGTGAGCGAGATAGGCATAGAGGGGTCGGGGCCGCTGGCCGAGAGGGTCAAACAGATATACGAGGAGTTCGTCAGGAGGCAGCGCGGTGAATGAGTTTCGAGCTAGAGGCGAAAGACCTTCTGGGGAGGGTCGGAAGGCTCTACACGAAGTCCGGCGTATTGGAGACCCCTGCCATATTCCCCGTAGTCGACCCTAAAAAACAAGAAGTTTCATTAAAAATAATAGAAAAATATTTTAAAAATATTATAACTAATTCATATTTTATATATAATATTTTTAGAAAACCTATAGATGTAAGGAGGCTCCTCGGGTGGAACGGCGTCGTGATGACGGATTCAGGCGCCTATCAGTTGATGAGATATGGCGTAATAGAGATAGAGCCCGACGAAATACTTAGATACCAGTTTGAGATCGGAAGCGATATAGGCGTGATGCTGGACCTTCCGATGGACTCCGAGGAGTCTTACTCCTCGGCCTCCATAAAGGTGGAGGAAACTCTGAGGAGGGCTCTAAGGGCCGTCGAGATGCGCGGCGAGCTGGGCGACATGTTGCTCGTGGGGCCTATACAGGGCGGAATCTACGGAGATCTGCTCGTCAGATCGGCCAGGCGCATGTCCGCACTGCCTTTCGACATATATGCGGTGGGAAGCCCCACAACGCTTCTGGAGGAGTACCGCTTCGACGAGATTATAGACATGGTCCTGAAGGTCAAGCTGAACATGAGGAGGGAGGCGCCTCTTCATCTCTTCGGCGCAGGCCACCCCCTCATACTGCCCTTCGCGGTCGCCGCGGGCGTAGACCTCTTCGACAGCGCGTCGTACGTGCTCTACGCCAGAGACGACAGAATAATGTTGAGGGACAGGACGGTGAGGCTCGACGAGGTTAAGATCGACTACCTTCCCTGTAGCACTAAGCTCTGCGAGAAGCCGGTCGAGGAGCTTAGGGAGATGTCCAAGCTAGAGAGAACCGAGCTCATAGCGGAACACAACTTGGCCATACTAAGAGAGGAGATCCTCGAGATCAAGCAGAGGATACATGAAGGCACGCTTTGGGAGTATCTCGAGGAGAAGGCGCGCGCCCACAGATCTCTCTACAACGCGTTGAGGAGGATGGGGAAGTACCTGAAGCTATTGGAGGAGTACGACCCCGCGACCCATCCGGAGCCAAGCGGCCTGCTGTTCTTCGGCGATACCTCCTCCTATAGGCCGGAGCCGTATAGGCATAGGATAAGGGTCAGATATTACTATAAGCGTCCGGATAGGCCAGTAGCTATACTATTAAAGGTGGATTTCAAACCTTATAACAAATCGTGGGAATATATATATTTAAATAAAATATTAGGCGAATTTAGAAAGTACATACATATTTATTTCATAGATGACATATTCGGCGTAATCCCTGAGGAGGTGGCAGAGGTATATCCCCTATCTCAACACGAGTCTTGGGGCGCCTCAGAGGCTCCATACGACGATATAGCGCATATATCTAAGGTATATAAATATATTATAGCTTATAATTATTATTTAAGCAATAGAAATATTATAATTACTAATAATATTGATGATATAGTTGCGATCTTAAATACTATATATAGTAATGCGACTCCTCCCTCTTGGTCTCCTCAAGCTGGCGCCTGACCTCGGCGTACTCCCTCTCCAGCTCCTCAGCTAGTTGCCTCAGGTCGGTCGTATCCACGCGAACGTCGAAAAGCCGGCTGAAGTGGTCTAGAGCCACGCTGGCCGCCTGCGGGTCCGCCGGCCTGTCCGCATAGGGCAGTATTACCAGAGCCGGGAAGCCCCTCATCTCGAAGTGGGATAGGAGGAGCCCCAGAGGACCTACTATCTGTAGACCTTGCTCCAGCCGCCTGCCCTCGAGGGGGTAGCCGGCCTTTATATAGGGCGTTGTGTAGGCTACTCTCAATAGATCGCCCTGCTCCCGCCTAAATCTGCCGTCCAAGCCGCCGAAAAGCACCGCCAGCTTGAACCCGCTTCTGACGACCCACTCGGATAGGGCCTCAACGAAGTCGTAGACGGCGTCGTCGATCAGGCCGTAGTTGTTGACGACGCCTGTCACCTTACCGCAGGAAAATATCTCGGACTGGAGCGCCAGCCTATCGCCCTCGTAGGCAACCACGGGAGGCATCTTCTTGTAGCGCACGTAGCCCACCACGTCGCAACTCCTCGAGAGGTGCTTAACCGCTATATGTCCCACTATCCCTACTCCGTGAAACCCCGTAACGAAGATCTCCTTAGCGAAGGGCTTAATTACATTAAATACTACTCGCATATTTCTCAAGTTTTTCAATAACTTTAGTTATTCTATTTATTTCATCTATATTATTTATATAAATTAATTGTACTTTACATATAGGGCAAACGCCGTTGTATGCCAGCTCCTCGTCGAGCGAATAGCGCCGATGACAGTTCGGGCAGACGTAGTAGGTCCCTTCGGCCAGAGCTCTCACCAGGAGGGCCAGCTTCCCTGAGACCAACTCTATCCTCTTCTTTATGGCGTCGGCTATCACCACGTCGTCGACATACCAAGCGTACTCGATCCTATAGTCGGGCGTGGTCGTCTTGACTACGCCTATCATGTTGCCCTTAGCAAGAAACTGCAGAATTCTCCTGGCCTCTGCCGTAGATATGTTCATCAAGATGGCTATTCGGTCGTCCGAGAGCCGCTCCTTTCTTGAGTACAGCATCTCAACCATCTTGCGGGCCAGCTTGCCGTATTCGGGGCTGTTGAACTCGAAGGAGACGTTACGCTCAACCATTATAAGATAGGCGTTGAGCCTCTCCTCGCTCACAGGACTCTCCTCAGCTCGGTATATAAATTAAGAGACGAGCTCTCGAACCGCTTGACTTCGCCCATCTTGACCGGGAGGTACGACTTCCCGTCCAGCATGAGCCCCCCGATCGGGGGCCTCGCCTCGTATATTGCATATCCCGGCGTCTTCCAGAAGAGCAGAAGCTTGAGCGTATTGATGCCGAAGCCCGTCAACGCCGAGACGGGCACGAAGAGGGAGAAATGCCTCCTGACGATCGATGCCTTCTCGACCAGCTCGGAGAGGCCAACCCTATCGACCTTACTCAAGACGGGGAGGATCTTCTCCCTATATACGCCGATGGTCGACAGTACGTCGAGCGAGGTCTGGAGCTCCCTCGCCAGCTCACCCTCGTCGTCGGATACGTCGACCAGCAGGAGGACCAGATCGGCGTCGGCGACCTCTTGCAGAGTGGAGTAGAACGACTCTATTAAAACCGGCGGCAGATCCTCGATGAAGCCTATGGTGTCGGTCAACACCAGTTCCTTCCCCCATAGGTTTATGCGGCGCGAATACGTGTCCAGCGTGGCGAACGGCTTGCCGTCGACGTATTTATGCTCCGCCGTTAATCTGTTGAATAGAGTGGTCTTCCCCACGCTGGTATATCCCGTCAACACGACCTCGGGCACGCCGAGATCCCTCCGCCTCTTCATAAGCCCGACCCTATCCTCCCTCATCCTATCGAGCCTCCTCTTTATGTGGGAGATCCTGCTCACCATATGCCTATAGTAGGCGTCGACGGCGTACTCGCCCGCGCCCATATAGCCGATCTGCTCGCCCATCTTTGCCCTCCTGAGGTACTCCTTGACCAAGGGCAGTTGATACTTGAGCGACGCCAGCTCGATCTGCAGCTTGGACTCTATGCCGCCGGCCCTCCGCTCGAATATCTTGAGTATCAGCAACACCCTATCCATGACATCGACGCCCAACCTCCTCCTCAAGTTGTACGACTGGAGCGGCGTCAGCTCGTGGTAGGCCACAAAAATGTCGAAATCCATGCCCGCCACCTCGTCGAGCTTCCCCCTGCCGAGATAGAAACGGGTATCCCGCTCTCCGTACTGGGCCACTACGCCGGCCACCTCATAGCCGGCCACCTCAGCCAAGGCCTCGAACTCGGCGAGCCTTCTGCCGAGCCTCCTATCCCTGGGGCCTACATAGGCGAGAAGGGCCCTATTCCTCATCTCTCACCTCCGCCACATCGCCCAGCGTGAGCTCCTTCCTGGCGGGAGCGCCCGCGTCGGCCTCCCCTTGTTGCGCCGGCACCAACAGCTTCACACCAAGCGCCTTCTCGAGCTTCCTAGCCAACTGGACGTCGGGCACCAGCTGGCCGCTCTCCACGCGCCTCAACACGCTCTCCTTGACGCCCATATAGGAGGCCAGCGCCTCTCTACTGAGGCCCATGGACTCCCGCGCCCTCCTTATCACCTCGGCGTACTCCTCGACGACCTCGTACCTATCGGCGGACCTCCTGGCGGCGGACGTGCGTCTGGGCGGAGGCGGGGCCACGCGCCTCTGTGTCTGCGGCTCGGCTGCCGAGACGGCGCCGTAAGACGCCGCGCACCGCCTACAGACGTGGAGAACCGCGTTGTCGAGCTTCACTACATAGGGCTGCCCCTCTATCGGGGCGCCGCAGATGTCGCAGTACAGCATTAATAGGGATTCGATACATGGTTAAAAGCATGACGCCGGAGGAGCACGCCTATGGGCTTTTGACATACATATATGGATATAAAAATATAGATATAGATAAAGATAAACTAGAAATAAAATATAATAAATCTAAAAGGATAAAATATATATATTATGAAGGCAAGCCGATGTTTGCATTCAGAAACAACGACGGATATCTCTTGCCCCTAGCCGAGGCGGCCCCCTACATGAAGGCCCCCTATGTGGTCGTCGACAGAGAGACGGCTAAATTTGTGTCGCAAGGACGTAGCGTCCCCGCGAAGTTCATCAAGGCCTACTCGCGCGGCTTAAGGCCAAACGTCGAGGTCCTCGTGCTCGACGAAGACGGGAAGCCCGTCGCCGTCGGCAGACTTCTATACAGCATGAGAGAGCTCACGTTGAGGAGAGGATATGCCGTGAAGCCCAGATCCAGGCTGGTCGAGGCTCAGTCCGGGACTCGAGCCCAGACCCCGCGGAGATCTAACGCCTAGGAGTCTCGACAGGCCAGACGGTCGACTTGCCCACACGGCCGCAGACGGCCTCCACGCTCAAGGCCGCCGCGCACTGCCTCCGGCCGCTTTAGCGGCACGTCAGCCCCTCGACGCGCCGAGGACCTCCCGCCGACGTGTCCGATCAATTGCGCCATCCCTCCATGGCCCATCGGGCCGACTCGGAGGGCGGATCTATGCCGGAGGCAGCTCCGGATACAGGCCCCACGCCCTTCTTGATGCGACGGCCGGGGATCCCAGTGGGCCCCGGGCCTAAAACCCATACAGAGACCGCCCTCAACGAGGTGGGGGAAGCGCTAGCCGGAGCGTAGCTATGTACGTTATGCATATTACGGCTAGAGCCAAGACAAATACAGAGGGGGTCTGAGCGGAGGACGCGCGAGGGCTAGCCGGAGCGTGAAGCCGTCGAGACGACGAATAGCCGCTAGCAAGGGGTCTAGCCGTCAACGTTAGTGGAAAACTTAAAAGGAAAACTTAAAAACAAGAAATATATGTAAAGAGCAAGGCCCCGGTGGCTTAGCGCGGTAGAGCGCCCTGGGGCTAAGCCCCGCGTAAGAGTGGGCGTCGCGCTACCGCCGACGTCCACGGCGGACCTTGTAAGCGGGAGGTCCCGGGTTCAGGGGAACCCGCCCAAGAATCCCGGCCGGGGCTTCCAGCGAGCTCTTTCCGGCTATCGTCGGCGCGGCCGGACGTCGGCCGATTCCGTATACCGTCGTCGGTTCTACATCACACATCGGCCAAGCTCGGCGTTTCGGTTCGATATCGGTCAACGCATAGCGATGTCGAGGAGGCAGAAAGGCATTGGGAGAATAAAAAGGGGTGCCTTTGCAGGATCTTTTCGGCGAGTTCCCTCTGCCTCTGCGTGCCGTTCTTGGCCTTCTCGGCTAGATAAAGCGCTACGGCCCTCCTGATTTCGCTGTCCCTCTCTGCCAGCCTCAAGAGGTCAGCCGTGGCTATATACACCGTGTAGCCGGGGTTAGTGCGGACGACGTTAGGCTTAAGCCCGGCCGACTCAAGCCTCCCGGCGACGGCGAGCGCCCTCCCGAGATCGCGGACGTAGCGTTCGGCCAAGAGCGAACCGCCCCTACCATTAACGAGACGTAAGGACATCACGACACCCGCCACAGCCACGGCGCCTCTCCTCTGTCCGTCCTCGGCATGTGAGAACTGCTCCGTAGGTATTTCGCCGTTGTTGTGTTCGTGCATCTCCCTAAGGACGTCTATGCTCCTCTTCTCCGTATTCAGCTTGTAGGCGGCCCTAAAGCCGTCGTCTGTGGCCAGCTTCGCGTCGATCCACTTATGGGCCTTCAGAAGATCCAGCAGCACGCCGTATGCGCCGGCCGACTCCCCAAGCCTCCTAAACGCCTCCTTGCCTCTGGCGACGAGGGCCTTTTCTGCGCCTATGCTACTGCCCAGCCTCCAGGGCTCCTTAGCCGCAATAACAAGCTTATATTCGCTACTTAACACCTCGCTCCGTTCGGCTTTGCCGTCGCCAAGCCACATTGTTAGCAAGGGCGTCCATTCGCCGCGCTTGAGGTGGCTCGCGACGAGGTCTACGGCTTCGTCCTTGCTCCACCTCTGCCTCCAGCCCCTCGCTGTGATAACCACTTCCACGCTCACCCCCTCACGCGTCAAGTTGACCGAGGTGACATACGCGCGGAGCGCCCCGTATCTCGTCGCAACCCAGGCGAATATCTGCCAGGGTTGTGTAGTGCCCATGTAGGGTCGGCCGCGCATCTCGCCCTCATCGCTCGCCCTCCAGCCCAGCTGGAGCAGCTCAAGCCTCTCGCGCGGAAGCTTGAGTATGTCGGGGAAGCGTGTCTTAGCTGTTACGCCGTGGATTGTGATGCGCGGAGCGAACCCCTCTCTTACGTACATCCATGCCCCGTCCGGCGCGTACAGCTTGTTCCCCTCCATCCTGTAGGTGCCGTCGACGACGGCCTTGTATATCGAGGTCAGCTTGGCCTTCGCCTGCCTCCACGCCTCCAGCAACAACTGCCTCATCGTATCCCGGAAGTCGAAGAGTTGCCTCCTTTCCCCCTCTGTGAGGGGGAACATCTCTGCGATCTTTTGCGTCGCGTATTCTATGTATGTTATCCACGCCGGGAAGGCCCAGTCCGCCGGCCCCCGCAAGACGCCGTGCCTAGAAACCTGCTCAAGAACCTCCTCCACGGTCGGCGGCTCGGCCGGCCTCAAGGCCAGCTCAAGGCGGCGCCTTATCTCATCAACAGATCTCTCCATGTCTCTATCGGAGGTTGCCGTTAAATTGATTCGATGCCGTCGCTGGCCGAATCGAGCCGTAGCGCATGCGGGGCGTCCGGCTGATCGAATTCGCCGTCTGGGCCGGCCCCTTC